>Ga0315900_10000926_pt1 | contig 47631 bp, 49 predicted proteins | sample LakEriMetagenome_FD_203521 | JGI IMG/M metagenome (GOLD analysis project Ga0315900, IMG submission 203521) | Freshwater fungal communities from buoy surface, Lake Erie, Ohio, United States - Buoy 12 MA114 | ecosystem: Environmental > Aquatic > Freshwater > Lake > Lake biofilm | place: USA: Lake... | reverse complement strand
CATGGCACGGCGCACCGAGTCTTCGGTGGGCGTGGTGATGGCTTCGTCAAACGCGTTGGTGTGCAGGCTGTTGCAGTTGTCGTAGATCGCGATCAGCGCCTGCAGCGTGGTGCGGATGTCGTTGAACTGGATCTCTTGCGCGTGCAGCGAGCGGCCCGAGGTCTGGATGTGGTACTTGAGCTTCTGGCTGCGCTCGTTGGCACCGTACTTCTCTTTCATGGCCACCGCCCAGATGCGGCGCGCCACACGGCCGAGCACGGTGTATTCCGGGTCCATGCCGTTGCTGAAGAAGAAGGACAGGTTGGGCGCGAAGTCGTCGATGTGCATGCCGCGCGCCAGATACGCTTCCACAAAGGTGAAACCGTTGGACAGGGTGAAGGCCAGCTGGCTGATCGGGTTGGCGCCGGCTTCGGCGATGTGGTAACCCGAGATGGAGACCGAGTAGAAATTGCGCACGTCGTGGTGCACAAAGTATTCGGCGATGTCGCCCATGACCTTGAGCGAGAACTCGGTGGAGAAGATGCAGGTGTTCTGCCCCTGGTCTTCCTTGAGGATGTCGGCCTGCACCGTGCCGCGCACATTGGCCAGCACCCATTCCTTGATCTTGGCGGCTTCGGTTTCGGTGGGCTCGCGGCCGTTGTCGGCTTTGAATTTGTCGATGTTCTGGTCGATGGCCGTGTTCATGAACATGGCCAGGATGGTCGGTGCCGGACCGTTGATGGTCATGGACACCGAGGTGCTCGGGTTGCACAGGTCAAAGCCCGAATACAGCACCTTCATGTCGTCCAGGGTGGCCACGTTCACGCCCGAGTTGCCGACCTTGCCGTAGATGTCCGGGCGCAGGTCGGGGTCGTTGCCATACAGCGTGACCGAGTCGAACGCGGTCGACAGGCGCTTGGCGGGCATGCCTTCGGAGACCAGCTTGAAGCGGCGGTTGGTGCGAAAGGGGTCGCCTTCGCCGGCGAACATGCGGGTTGGGTCTTCGCCTTCGCGCTTGAAGGCGAAGGTGCCGGCGGTGTAGGGGAAGCTGCCGGGCACGTTGTCGAGCATCAGCCACTTCAGGATTTCGCCGTGGTCTTCGTACTGGGGCAGGGCCACCTTGCGGATCTTGTTGCCGCTGAGGGTGGTGTGGGTGAGCTGGGTGCGGATTTCCTTGTCGCGGATCTTCACCACGTATTCGTCACCGGCATAGGCTTTTTGCATGTCGGGCCACTGGGCCAGCAGTTTTTTTGCGGCCGGGTCCTGCACGGCCTCGCGGCTGGCGGCCAAATCGAGCGCGGCCTCGGCGGCCTTGGCGCGACCGGGCTTGTCGACCTCGAGCATCCGGGCGGCGGCCTTGAGCTGCTGGATCTCGCGCGCCAGCCGGGCCTGCTCGCGGGCCCGCTTTTTGTAGCCGCGCACGGTGTCGCTGATCTCGGCCAGGTAGCGGGTGCGGGCGGGCGGCACGATCGGGTTCTGGTGGGTCGAATGGCGCACATCGACCTGCGGCAGCCGGCCCTCGCGGACCGGCAGGCCCAGCCCGGCCAGGCGTTGTTTCAGGGCCTGGTACAGGGCCGTCACACCGTCGTCGTTGAAGCGCGCGGCCATGGTGCCAAACACCGGCATTTGCTCGGTCGGCACGGTCCAGGCTTCCTTGTTGCGCTGCACCTGTTTGGCCACATCGCGCAGCGCATCGGCCGCGCCCTTGCGGTCGAACTTGTTGATGGCCACGAACTCGGCAAAGTCCAGCATGTCGATCTTCTCGAGCTGGCTGGCGGCGCCGAACTCGGGCGTCATCACGTACAGGGGCACATCGACATGCGGCACGATGGCGGCGTCGCCCTGGCCAATGCCCGAGGTCTCGACGATCACCAGGTCAAAGCCGGCGACCTTGCAGGCCGCCACCACATCGGGCAGGGCCGCGGAAATTTCGGAACCGAAATCGCGCGTGGCCAGCGAGCGCATGAAGACGCGCGGGCCCTTGGACCAGGGGCCGATTGCGTTCATGCGGATGCGGTCGCCCAGCAGGGCGCCACCGCTCTTGCGGCGCGAGGGGTCGATGGAGACCACGGCCACGCGCAGGCTGTCGTCCTGGTCCAGCCGCAGCCGGCGCACCAGTTCGTCGGTGAGGCTGGACTTGCCCGCGCCGCCGGTGCCGGTGATGCCCAGCACCGGCACCCGGGTTTGGGCGGCGGCGGCACGCAGTGCCTGCACCATGCCCGCATCGGCCTTGCCGTTCTCCAGCGCCGTCATCAGCTGGGCCAGGGCGCGCCAGTTCATCTCGCTGTGGCCCTGGATGGCGGCCAGGCTCTTGGGCGCCAGCGAGGAATAATCCTTGTCGGCGCGCATCACCATCTCGCCGATCATGCCCGCCAGGCCCATTTTCTGGCCGTCTTCCGGGCTGTAGATGCGCACGCCGTGCTCGGCCAGCATGCGGATTTCGGCCGGCACGATCACGCCGCCGCCGCCGCCAAAGACCTGGATGTTGTCGCCGCCGCGCGCCTTGAGCAGCTCGACCATGTAAGTGAAGTACTCGTTGTGCCCGCCCTGGTAGCTCGACACCGCGATGCCCTGCACATCTTCCTGCAGGGCCGCGGTCACGACCTCGTCCACCGAGCGGTTGTGGCCCAGGTGAATGACCTCGGCGCCCATGCTCTGCAGGATGCGGCGCATGATGCCAATGGCGGCGTCGTGACCGTCAAACAGGCTGGCGGCGGTGACAAAGCGCACCTTGTTGGTGGGGCGGTATTCGGCCAAAGCCTTGAATTCGGCGGACAGGTCGGTCATGGCGGGTCTCCGTGGGCGCGTTCCGTGCAATTGACGTTTACGTTAACGTCAATTCAAAACCCGCATCTTAGCGGCTCGGGGCCGGCCTGTCACGGCCTGGGCGAGCTGGCCTTTGTGCGGTCTTGTTTTTGGCGCTCTCGTATGATGCAAACCGACCAAAGGAGACGCCCATGAGCCGCATCGTTGACCCGGAAAAGAAAAAGAAGCTGTGCGCCCGGCTGGCCCGCATCGAGGGCCAGGTGCGGGGCCTGCAAAAGCTGATTGAGGACGACACCGATTGCGAAAAGGTCGCCCAGCAGATGGCGGCCGCCCGCAAGGCCCTGGACAAGGCCTTTTTCTCCATGGTGGGCTGCATGATCGAGCAGGGCGACCAGTCGGCCGAGCATGTGGCCGAGATGCTGACCAAATTCGCCTGAGGCCCGGGCCATGTCACCGATCCAGCTCTTCGACCCCGCCTCGTCCACTTTCACCTACATCCTGTTCGATGCCGACAGCCGGGAGGCGGTGATCATCGATCCGGTGGACCACCAGCTCTCGCGCGACCTGCAGGTCTTGCGCGAGCACGGGCTGCGGCTGGTCTGGGCGATCGAGACCCATGCCCATGCCGACCACATCACCAGCGCCGGCCTGCTGGCCGAGCATGCCGGTGCCCGCACCGCGGCGCCCGAGGGCTGCCAGATCGGCACGGCGGCGGTGCAGCTGACCGATGGCCAGCGGCTGCCCTTTGGCAGCCAGCAGCTGCACTGCCTCTACACCCCGGGCCACACCGCCGGCAGCATGAGCTACTTTTGGGAAACCCGGGGGCCGCACGGCCCCGCTCGCCACGTCTTCACCGGCGACACCTTGCTGATCAATGGCTGCGGCCGCACCGACTTCCAGTCGGGCAATGCCGAGGCCCTGTACCGCAGCCTCACGCAGGTCCTTTTCGCCCTGCCCGAGGACACCACCGTCTGGCCCGGCCACGATTACCAGGGCCGCACCCATTCGAGCATCGGCCAGGAAAAGCGCGGCAATGCCCGCTTGGCCGGCCAAACACCGGAGCAATTTGTGAACACCATGAACCAGCTGAACCTGCCCAAACCGCAACGCATCGACGAGGCCGTCCCGGCCAACCTGACTTCGGGCCTGCGCCACGACGCGGGGGGCGAGGCGCTGCTGTCCGTCAAGCCCGCTGCGGGGTACGCGGGCGATGTCAGCCCGCAATTGGCCTGGGCCTGGGTGCAGGCGGGGCAGGCGGTGCTGGTGGATGTGCGCACCGACGCCGAGCGGGCCTGGGTCGGCTTTGTGCCCGATGCCCAGCCGCTGGCCTGGAAGCAGTGGCCGGGCATGGCCATGAACCCGGACTTCGATGCCGGCATCCAGGCGCTCGGCGCGGATGGACGCAAGCTGGTGCTGCTGTGCCGCAGCGGGGTGCGTTCGGTGGCCGCCGCCCAGCGCGCCACCGAGTTGGGCCTGCAGGCCTACAACATCCTCGAAGGGTTCGAGGGCGACCCGGACGCCGCCGCCCAGCGCGGCAAGCTCGGCGGCTGGCGCTTTCATGGCCTGCCCTGGCGCCAGAGCTGAGCGCCGGTTTCTCTCGCGGGCTCGCCCGGCCTTGGCCCGGTGTCACCCGCGGGACTTTTGTCGACCCTGCGCTTGGTTTGTCTAGGACGAATTAGGTGAAAACCCGGTAACACCCCGTAAGCATTTGTTGGAAACTTCACGCTCCTTTAGCTGACATCCCCTCTTTGGAGACCTCCATGCAAGACAAAAAGACAGTGACCAACCGCCGTGGCATGCTCAAGGGCGCCGCCGTCGCCGCAGGCGCCGTTTCGGCCCCGATGATTGCCACTGCGCAGACCACCACCACGCTGCGTCTGCAGAGCACCTGGCCTGCCAAAGACATCTTCCACGAGTACGCCAACGACTTCGCCAAGAAGGTCAACGACATGGCCAGCGGCAAGCTCCGCATCGAAGTGCTGCCCGCAGGCTCGGTGGTGCCGGCCTTCCAGCTGCTGGATGCCGTGAACAAAGGCACGCTGGACGCCGGTCACGGCGTGGTGGCCTACCACTATGGCAAGAACTCGGCCCTGGCCCTGTGGGGCTCCGGCCCGGCTTTCGGCATGGACCCGAACATGGTCTTGGCCTGGCACAACCATGGCGGCGGCAAGGCCCTGCTTGACGAGATCTACGCCAGCCTGGGCATGGACGTGGTGTCCTACCTGTACGGCCCCATGCCCACCCAGCCCTTTGGCTGGTTCAAGAAGCCGATCGCCAAGGCCGAAGACATCAAGGGTCTGAAGTTCCGTACCGTGGGTCTGGCAGTCGACATGTACACCGACATGGGCGCTGCCGTGAACCCGCTGCCCGGTGGCGAGATCGTGCCGGCCCTGGACCGTGGCCTGATCGATGGCGCCGAGTTCAACAACGCCACCTCTGACCGCATTCTGGGCTTCCCCGATGTGGTCAAGAACTGCATGCTGCAGAGCTTCCACCAGAGCGGCGAACAGTTCGAGATCCTGTTCAACAAGACCAAGCTCAATGCCCTGCCGGCCGAGCTCAAGGCCATCATCGACTACGCCGTGCAGGCCTCCAGCGCAGGCATGAGCTGGAAAGCCATCGAGCGCAACTCCAAGGACTACGAAGAGCTCAAGAAGCAGGGCGTCAAGTTCTACAAGACCCCCGATGCCATCCTGCGTGCGCAGCTGGCCTCCTGGGACAAGATCATCGCTAAGAAAAGCGCTGAAAACGCCTTGTTCAAGAAGGTGCTGGACTCGCAGCGCGCCTTCGCACAGCGTGCTGGCCAGTGGCAAAACGACTACATGGTCGATTTCAAGATGGCGTATAACCACTACTTCAAGGCCAAAGGCAAGAAGGCCTGAGGCAGGTAGAGCCATCTGAAGGATGGGGGCGCCTTGCGCCCCCTCTTTTTTTTGTAGGAAGTTGAAATGCAAAAAATGCTGTTGACGGTGGACCGCCTGTCCACCTGGTTTGGCAAACTGACCGCATGGGCGGCAGTGGCGCTGACCCTGCTGATCAGTTGGGAAGTGTTCATGCGCTACGTCATGAACAAGCCGCACGCCTGGGTGCTGGATGCCCAGATCATGATGTACGGGACGCTGTTCATGATGGCCGGGGCCTACACCCTGGCCAAGAACGGCCATGTGCGCGGTGATGTGCTCTACGGCTTTTTTCAGCCGCGCACGCAGGCGACCATCGATCTGGTGCTCTACATCGTTTTCTTTCTCCCGGGCATCGTTGCGCTGACCTGGGCGGGCTGGGACTTTGCCAATGCTTCGCTGGCGATTCGCGAGCAGACCTTCAACGCCGACCCCCTGCCGGTGTACCCCTTCAAATTTGTGGTTCCGATCGCCGGCTTCCTGCTGCTCTTGCAAGGCCTGGTGGAAATCGTGCGCTGCGTGATTTGCCTGCAGACGGGCGAATGGCCTTCGCGTGAGCAAGACGTGGAAGAGGTCGATGTGGACAAGCTCAAGCAGATGGTGCAGGTCAAGGACAGCGACATCGCAGAGCTCGACCAATACGTGACCCGCAAGGGAGGTGCCGCATGAAGATCCGCAAGGAACTCTGGTTCGGCTTTAGCCTGATGGCCCTCATTGGCCTGGCCGCCCTGGCCATGGTGCTGAGTGTCGACAAAATGACCAATGGCCACTACGGCCTGTTGATGCTGTCCCTGGTGGTGGTTGCCATCATGCTGGGCTTCCCCACGGCCTTCACCCTCATGGGCATGGGCATGCTGTTCACCTTTTTCGCCTACCACTCGGGTGACCAGACCGCCGTCGGGGCGGTCAAGCAGACCCTGGACCTGATGGTGCAGCGGGCGTTCTCGGTGATGGGCAACGATGTGCTCATTTCGATTCCGCTCTTTGTGTTCATGGGCTACCTGGTCGAGCGTGCCAACCTGATCGACAAGCTCTTCCGCAGCCTGCACCTGGCCCTGGCCCGTGTGCCCGGATCGCTGGCGGTGGCCACCTTGGTGACCTGTGCGGTGTTCGCCACCGCCACCGGCATTGTGGGTGCGGTCGTCACGCTGATGGGCCTGCTGGCCCTGCCGCAGATGCTCAAGGCCGGTTACGACGTCCGTCTTTCGGCCGGAACGATCACGGCCGGGGGGTGTCTGGGCATCCTGATCCCGCCCAGCGTGCTGCTGATCGTCTACGGCGCCACCGCTGGCGTGTCTGTGGTGCAGCTGTATGCCGGCGCGTTCTTCCCGGGCCTGATGTTGGCGGGTCTGTACATCGTCTACGTCATCATCGTGGCCAAGATCAAGCCCGAGCTGGCGCCGCCCCTGAGCATTGAGCAAAGGATGGTGCCCCTGCCCGAACCGCTGCGGAGCATCGGTGCCGAGCCGACCAAGCGCGCCCTGACCGGCCTGATCGCTGCCCTCAAGGGACGGCGCAATGCGGCGGTATCGACCCGCTACCTGCTCGGCCAGCTGGCCATTGTGGTGGCCCCGGCGCTGCTGTTTGCGGCGGTGGCGCTGACCAGTTACCAGAGCGTCACGCAGGTGGCGCCCGTGGACGCGGCCAGCGAACTGCAGGCCATGGGCTCCGGCGACGAAGCCGAAGAGGCCGAGGAGGAGGAAGAAGAAGGTGGCCTGGCTGTGCCGGCTGGCGCAGACGACAAGGCCAAGGGCGACGAGCTGGCGCCTCCGCCGGGCAGCGAAGAGCCTGCCGCCAAGGCCCAGGCCTCGGAGCCGACCACGCCTGCCGCAGCGTCCACCACCACGGCATCGGACACCGCAGCCGCCACCACGCAGCCTGCACCCACAGCGTACTGGGTCACCCTGGGCATTGGCGCCGCCGCGCTGCTGGCCTTCTATGCGGTGCTCAGCTATGCCCGCCTGGAAGTGTTCAAGATGCTGCTCTCGAGCTTCTTCCCCTTGCTGGTGCTGATTCTGGCGGTGCTCGGCTCGATCGTCTTCGGTCTGGCCACACCGACCGAGGCGGCAGCCGTGGGTGCGCTGGGCGGCTTTGTACTGGCGGTGGCCTACCGACAGCTGACCTTCAATGTGGTCAAGGAGTCGGTCTTCCTGACGGCCAAAACCAGCGCCATGGTGTGCTGGCTGTTCGTGGGTTCGGCCATCTTCTCGGCAGCCTTTGCGCTGCTGGGCGGACAGGAGCTGGTGGAGCAGTGGGTCTTGGGCATGAACCTGAGCAAGACCGAGTTCCTGATCCTCAGCCAGGTGATCATTTTCATCCTGGGCTGGCCGCTCGAATGGACCGAGATCATCGTGATCTTCATGCCGATCTTCATCCCCCTGCTGGACAACTTCGGCGTCGATCCGCTGTTCTTTGGCCTGCTGGTGGCGCTGAACCTGCAGACGGCTTTCCTGAGCCCGCCCGTGGCCATGAGCGCGTTCTACCTCAAGGGGGTGAGCCCGCCGCATGTCACGCTGAACCAGATCTTTGCCGGCATGTTGCCCTTCATGGGCATCCAGGTGGTGGCCATTGTGCTGCTCTACATCTGGCCGCAGATCGGTATGTGGTTGCCCACGGTGCTCTACCGCTGATGGCGTTTGCCTGATCCGGCCAGTGCCGGGCACGACGGGCTGCAGTCTTCGAGGCTGCAGCCCGTTTTTCATGGGGAATGTCCCGAGAGACTGTGGGCTTTTTGCACGTATATTGGTTCCATCGTAGTCCGTGCCATTGCGTCCCACTGGAGGTTCTCATGCAACGTCGTTCCCTGTTTGCCCTGGCGGCCTTGAGCGCTGCCCTGCTCGCGCCCTTGGGGGTCCAGGCCCAGGCGGGCAAGACCCTGCGGGTGGTGCCGCACGCCAACATCACCATCCTGGACCCGGTCTGGACGACCGCCTTTGTCACCCGCAACCACGGCTACATGATTTACGACACCCTGTTCGGCACCGACCTGGCCGGCAAGGTCAAGCCGCAGATGGTCGACAAATGGAGCGTCAGCAAGGACAACCTGACCTGGACCTTCACGCTGCGTGACGGTCTGGAGTTCCACGACGGCAAGCCCGTGACCAGCGAGGATGTGGTGGCCTCGCTCAAGCGCTGGTCCAGCCGCGACAGCTTTGGTGGGGTCCTGGCGCGCAGCGTCGACAGTTACGCCACGCCCGATGCAAAGACCTTCGTCATCAAGCTCAACAAGCCCTTTGGCGTGATGCTCGAGGCCCTGGGCAAGCCCTCGTCCAACGTGCCTTTCATCATGCCGGCGCGCATCGCGGCCACCCCGGGCAGCGAGCAGATCAAGGAGCACATTGGCTCGGGGCCCTACAAATTCGTGCCGTCCGAATACAAGCCCGGTGAGCGCCTGGTCTACCTCAAAAACGAGAAATACAAGCCCCGCAGCGAAGCGCCAGACGGCACCACCGGTGGCAAGCAGGTGCATGTGGACCGCGTCGAATGGGTCATCATCCGCGACCCGCAGACGCAGTTCAACGCCCTGGTGGCCGGCGAGGTCGACATCGTCGAGCAACCCACCTTCGAGCAGTACGCCTCGCTCAAGGCGCAAAAGGACATCCAGATCGTGGATGCCCAACCGGCCGGTCTGCAGTTCATCTTCCGTTTCAACCACCTGCACGCGCCTTTCAACAACGTCAAGATCCGACAGGCCGCCATGGTGGCGCTCGGACAAGAGGCCCACCTCAAGACGCAGGTGGGCGCACCGGGCATGTTCACCTTCTGCAAGAGCATGTACCCCTGTGGCACGCCGCTGGCCAGCGACAAGACCGGCCTCTACACCGGCACCGCCGACCCCAAGAAGGCCGCCCAGATGCTCAAGGAGGCCGGCTACGACGGCACCCCGGTGGTGCTGATGCGCCCGACCGATCTGGCTTCGATTGCCAAGCTGCCGCTGGTGGCCAAGCAGCAGCTCGAGGCGGCCGGCTTCAAGGTCGACATGCAGCAGATGGACTGGGCCACGCTGGTGGCGCGCCGCGCCAAGAAGGATGCGCCTGCCCAGGGTGGCTGGAACGCCTTCATGACCGCGTGGACCGCCGGTGACATCCTCAACCCGCTGACCATGGCCATGATGAACGCCGCGGGCGACAAGGGCTGGTTTGGCTGGCAGGACGACAAGGAGATCGAAGAGCTCAAGGTCAAGTTCGCCCAGGCCACCACCGACGCGCAGAAAAAGCAGATCGCCGAACAGATCCAGCTGCGCGCCATGGAGACCGTCAGCCACGTGCCGCTGGGCCAGTACTTCAATCCGGCCGCGCTGCGCAAGAACATCTCGGGCCTGGTGCCGGGTGGGGCGCAGGTCTACTGGAACATCAAGAAGAACTGAGCCTCTGAGCTGAAAGGCGGCTGAAGTCCATGCTGCGCTTCCTGATGCAGCGCCTGCTGGCGCTGATCCCCGTGCTGTTCACGGTGGCGGTGGTCGTTTTCCTGATCCTGCGGCTCACACCCGGCGATCCGGCGGCGGTGATTGCCGGCAACAACGCGACCAACGAAGACATCGACCGCATCCGCGAGCAGCTCGGGCTCAACCAGCCCTTGCTCACGCAGTTCACCATCTGGCTGGGCAACGTGCTGCAGGGTGATCTGGGCTATTCCTTCTACCTCAACAAACCGGTCACCGAACTGATCGTCCAGCGCATCGAGCCCACGCTCTCGCTGGCGGCCGGCACCATGGTGCTGGCGGTGCTGGTGGCGGTGCCGCTGGGCACGCTGGCCGCCTGGCGCATGGGGGGCTGGCTCGACCGCATCCTCTCGGGCTTTGCGGTGGCGGGCTTTTCGGTGCCAGTGTTCGTGGTGGGCTATGTGCTGATCTACATCTTCGCCATCGAGCTGCAGTGGCTGCCGGTGCAGGGCTACCGGCGCCTGTTTGGCGAGTTTTCTCAGGGCGTGGGCGCCTGGGCCGCGCAGCTGGTGCTGCCCTGGTGCACCCTGGCCACCATCTATGTGGCCCTGATCGCGCGCGTCACACGGGCCAGCGTGTCCGAAGCGCTGACCGAAGACTACATCCGCACCGCCCGCGCCAAGGGCATCACCGAGCAGATGGTGCTGCTGCGCCACGCCCTGGCCAATGCGGCGGTGCCCATCGTCACCGTCATCGGCATCGGCATCGCCCTGCTCATTGGCGGCGTGGTGGTGACCGAGACGGTCTATTCCATCCCGGGCCTGGGCTCGCTGACGGTGGACGCGGTGCTCAACCGCGACTTTCCGGTGATCCAGGGTGTGGTGCTGTTCTTCAGTCTGTTGTACGTGCTGATCAACCTGCTGGTGGACCTGAGCTACCTCTGGCTGGACCCGAGGATCCGCTACTGATGAAAGCCGTGTTCCGTCAACTCGCGGCGCACAGCGCCATCCGCTTTGGCGCTGCGGTGCTGGGCCTGCTGATCGCCCTGGCCGCGCTGGCGCCCTGGCTGGGCACGGTCGATCCGGCCGCCATGGACGCGTCCAACATCAACACCGCCGCGGGCGTGCGCGGCAGCTTCAGCCTGCTCGATGGCAGCAGCCTGGCCCACACCTTCTGGATGGGGTCGGACAACTTTGGCCGCGACATCTACAGCCGGGTGCTCTACGGCACACGCATCTCGCTCCTGGTGGGCTTGTCGACCGCCATCGTGGCCCTGCTGGTCGGCGGCCTGCTGGGCATGCTGGCCGGTTACTTTCGCACGCTCGATGCGGTGCTGATGCGCTTCATGGACGGCCTGATGGCGATCCCGGCCATCTTGCTGGCCATCGCGCTGGTGGCCGCCCTCGGGGCCAAGCTCTGGACGGTGGTGGTGGCCATTGCCATTCCTGAAATCCCGCGTGTCACGCGCCTGGTGCGCTCGCTGGTGCTGACCCTGCGCGAAGAGCCTTTTGTCGAAGCCGCCAAGGCCCTGGCCACGCCCACACCGGTCATCCTGCTGCGCCACATCCTGCCCAACGCCATGGCGCCGCTGATCGTGCAGGGCACCTTCATCGCCGCCAGCGCGGTGCTGACCGAAGCCATCCTGAGCTTCCTCGGGCTGGGCCTGCCGGCCGACATCCCGACCTGGGGCAACATCATGGCCGAAGGGCGTGTGCAGTTCACCCAGTACCCGGGCAATGTGCTGTTCCCGGCGCTGTTCCTGGTGCCCACGGTGCTGGCCATCAACCTGCTGGGGGACGGTCTGCGCGATGTGCTCGACCCCAAATTCGCCAAGAGGGGCGCCTGATGGATGCGCCGGTCCTGTCCATCCGCGCCCTGTCGGTGGCCTTGCCTGCGGGCGCGGACCGGGCCCACGCCGTGCACCAGGTCTCGCTGGACATCGCGGCCGGTCAGACCCTGTGCGTGGTCGGCGAGTCCGGCTCGGGCAAATCGGTCATGGCCACCACCGTGATGGGCCTGCTCGACCCGGCGCTGCGGCCCGATGCCGGGCAGGTGCTGCTCAAGGGCGAATCGCTGCTGGACGCGTCGGCGGCCCGCCTGCGCCAGCTGCGCGGCCAGGCCATGGGCATGGTGTTCCAGGAGCCGATGACCGCGCTCAATCCGGTCATGCGCTGCGGCGACCAGGTCGATGAGCTGCTGGCCACCCACACCGACTGGCCGGCTGCTCAGCGGCGCGCCGAAATCCTGCGCGTCTTCGAGCGCGTTAAGCTGCCCGAACCCGAACGCATGCTGCGCAGCTTTCCGCACCAGCTCAGCGGCGGCCAGCGCCAGCGCATCGTGATCGCGATGGCGGTCATCCTCAAACCGGCGCTGCTGATTTGCGACGAGCCCACCACCGCGCTGGACGTGACCACGCAGAAGGAAATCCTGCGCCTGATCGCCGAGCTGCAGCGCGAGCAGGGCAGTGCGGTGCTGTTCATCACGCACGACATGGGCGTGGTCGCCGAGATCGCCGACCAGGTGCTGGTGATGCACCAGGGCCGGGCGGTCGAGAGCGGCCCGCGCGATTCGGTGCTTCGGCGCCCGCGCGAGGCCTACACCCGCCAGTTGCTCGGCGCCGTGCCCGCCATGACGCCACCCGCGCCCCGGACCTTGCCGGACGGCCCTGCGCGCTTGTCGGGGCAGGGTGTGGGCAAGACCTACATCGCCCGCGACTGGCTCGGCCGCGCCCGGCCCACTCAGGCCCTGCGCGATGCGGCGGTGGCCGTGCGCGCGGGCGAGACGGTGGGCATCGTCGGCGAATCGGGCTCGGGCAAGTCGACCTTGGCGCGCTGCCTGATCCGCCTGATCGACCCGAGCGAGGGCCAGATCCATTGGGGTGCGGACGAGGTGGCCAGCCTGAGCGAAAACCGCCTGCGGCCCCTGCGTCACCGGGTGCAGGTGGTCTTTCAGGATCCGAACCGCTCGCTCAACCCGCGCCGCACCGTGGGCCAGTCGCTGATCGAGGGCGCGATGAATTTCGGCGCCAGCCGCACCGAGGCCCAGGCCCGCGCCGCCGAGCTGATGCAGCAGGTGCGCCTGCCGGTGGAGGCGCTGCAACGTTACCCGAGCCAGTTCAGTGGCGGCCAGCGCCAGCGCCTGGCGATCGCCCGTGCCCTGGCCTGCAGGCCCGAGGTGCTGGTGGCCGACGAGGCGGTGAGTGCGCTGGACGTGAGCGTGCAGGCGCAGATCCTCAAACTCTTGCGCGAGGCGCAGGAGCGGCTGGGGCTGGGCCTGCTCTTCATCACCCACGACCTGCGCGTGGCGGCCCAGCTGTGTGACCGCGTCATCGTCATGCACCAGGGCCGCATCGTCGAGCAAGGCCCCACCGCCCAGCTCTATGCCCAACCGCAACAAGACTACACACGGCGTCTGCTGGACGCCGCACCGGCGGCCCTGCCGCCGATGGAAGCCCTGAGCGCATGACCCGTATCCTGATCGCTGGCTACCAGCACGAGACCAACACCTTTGCCCCCAGCCTGGCCGATTGGGATGCTTTCCAAACCGGTGAAGCCTTTCCGGCCTGTGTGCGCGGGCAGGCCATGCTGGACCAGCTGACGGGCGTCAACATTCCCGTGGGCGGCTTCATCGATGCCGCCCGCCGCGAGGGCTGGCAGGTCCTGCCCTCGGTGTGGGCCGGCGCCACGCCCTCCTCGTATGTGACGCGCGACGCCTTCGAGCGCATCAGCGCGGCCATCCTGGAAGACGTTCGCGCTGCGCAGGTCCAGGGGCTGGACGGTGTCTACCTGGACCTGCATGGTGCCGCCGTGGCCGAGCATGCCGAGGACAGCGAAGGCGAACTGATCGCGCGCATCCGTGCCCTCGTGGGGCCGCGCGTGCCCATCGTGGCCAGTCTGGACCTGCATGCCAACGTCACGCAGCGCATGTTGTCCCTGTCCGATGGTCTGGTGAGCTACCGCACCTACCCGCACATCGACATGGCCGAAACCGGTGAGCGGGCGGCCCGGCTGTTGCGTGAGCACCTGCGTCACGACCGCAAGGCCGAGCTGCAGGCGCGCCGCCTGCCTTTTCTGATCCCGCTCAATGCGCAAAGCACCTGGCTCTCGCCCGCCCGCGAGGTCTATGAAGAATTGGCCGCCATCGAATCGGCAAGCGGCTGCATGCTCAGCTTCTGCATGGGCTTTCCGGCTTCGGACTTTGCCGAATGCGGTCCGGTGGTGTGGGGCCATGGGGGCGCCGCCCAGCAGGCGGTGCAGCGGCTTTTTGAGCGCGCCGCCGCGCCCCAGCAGTGGCGCCCGGATTTCCTGCCGGCGCACGACGCGGTGCAGCAGGCCCTGAGCCTGGCGGCACAGCACAGCGCGCCGGTGGTCATTGCCGACACCCAGGACAACCCCGGCGCCGGGGGCGACAGCAACACCACCGGCATGCTGCACGCCCTGCTGGCTCAGGGGGCCGGCCGACTCTGGCCCGGGCAGGTGGCGCTGGGCCTGCTGTATGACCCCGAGGCCGCGCGCAAGGCGCATGCCGCGGGTGTGGGCGCCACACTCGAACTCGCATTGGGCAAGGCCGTGCCGACCTTCACCGGACAGGCCAGCGACCCCCCGCTGCAAGGCCGTTTTGTGGTGCGCGCCCTGGGCGAGGACGTCTGCGAAATCAAGGGCCCGATGATGACCGGCGTGAAGGTCCACATCGGTCCTTGTGCCTGCCTGGAAATCGATGGCGTCCTGATCGCCGTGGCCAGCGGCAAGATGCAGATGCTCGACCGCGAACTCTTTCGCGCCGTGGGCATCCAGCCCGAGCAGATGAAGCTGCTGGTGGTCAAAAGCTCCAACCATTTCCGCGCCGACTTCACGCCGATCGCCAGCCGCGTGCTGGTGGCCAAGGCGGCCGGGCCGATGGCGGCCGATCCGGCCGACCTGCCCTGGAAAAAACTCAGCCCCCAGACCCGGACACGCCCATGACGGCCCGATGAGGAGATGCCGATGACCACCGACCTGACCCAGTGCCCCGCCCATGAACTGATCGGGCTCTACCGCAGTGGCCAGGCCAGCCCGGTCGAGGCCACGCAGGCGGTGCTCTCGCGCATCGACCGGCTCAACCCGCAGCTCAACGCCTTTTGTCTGGTCGACGCCGATGCCGCGCTCTCGGCCGCGCGCGCCAGCGAAGCGCGCTGGCAGGCGCATCGCCGCAGTGGCGCGCCGGTGGGCGAGCTCGAGGGGGTGCCGACCTCCATCAAGGACCTGATCCTCACGCGCGGCTGGCCCACCCTGCGCGGCAGCCGCACCATCGACCCGAAGCAGCCCTGGGACATCGACGCCCCGGCCACCGCCCGCCTGCGCGAAGCCGGTGCGGTGCTGCTGGGCAAAACCACCACGCCCGAGTTCGGTTGCAAGGGCGAGACCAACTCGCCGGCCACCGGCATCACCCGCAACCCCTGGAACCCCGATTGCACGCCGGGCGGTTCATCGGGCGGCACGGCCGCGGCCGTCGCCGCAGGCCTGGGGCCGCTGAGCGTGGGCACCGACGGCGCGGGCAGCGTGCGCATCCCGGCGGCTTTCTGCGGCAACGTTGGCCTCAAGCCCAGCTTTGGCCGCGTGCCCGCCTACCCGCTCTCGCCCTTTGGCACGGTGGCCCACCTCGGGCCACACACCATGAGCGTGCGCGATGCGGCCCTGATGATGAACGTGCTCAAGCAGGCCGATGCCCGAGACTGGACCGCTTTGCCGCCCGACCCCACCGACTACACCGTGGGTCTGGACGATGGCATCCGCGGGCTGCGCATCGCCTATTCGCCGACCTTGGGCTACGCCAAAAACGTGCACCCCGAGATCGCCGCTGCCGTCGATGCCGCGGTGCGCCAGTTGCAGGCGCTGGGCGCACAGGTGGAGCAGGTCGACCCGGGCTTTGAGGACCCGCTGGAGATCACCACCGGCCTGTGGTTCCTCGGGGCGCACACCGTCTGGAGTGGCCTCAGCCCCGCGCAGCAGGCCCTGACCGATCCGGACTTCCGGGCCGAGGCCGAGTTGGGGGCGCAACTGAGCGCCTTGCAAGTCCAGCAACTGAACCAGCGCCGGGGTGTGCTGGGCTCGCACATGCGCCAGTTCATGCAGCGCCACGACCTGCTGGTCACGCCCAGCGTGGCGGTGCCGGCTTTCGAGGCGCGGGCGGCCGGTGCGGTGCCCATGAACCCGGCCAGCATGCTGGGCTGGACGCCGTTCAGCTACCCCTTCAACCTGACGCAGCAGCCCGCCATCAGCGTGCCTTGCGGCCTCACGCGGGCGGGGCTGCCCATGGGCTTGCAGATCGTCGGGCCGATGTTTGGCGATGCGCTGGTGCTGCGCGCGGCACGCGCCTTTGAATCGGTGCAGCCGGTGGCCCGCCCCAGGCTCTGACGCGGTTTCAGCCCGTCCGCAGGGCGGCCGTGTCGATCGGCTCGAACGCACAGCGGCTGGGCACATCGGGGGCGATCCACATCTCGCGCGTGCTGGTGTTCATCACGATGCCCGCCACGCTCTCCACCCGGCCTTCGGGCGGCAGCGCCGGGTCGGGGTTGCGGCAGACCGAGAGGTGACCGTCGCTCTCGTCGCGCAAAAAGCCTTGCAATCGGTCCAGGTCCAGCGGCGCGCCCTGCGCGTGGCGTGCGGCGGTGTCCAGCCGCGGCTGGCTCGACAGCGTGACGCCCATCGGCGCTTGGGCCGAGCGCAAGGCCTCGCAGACAAAGTGGTTGGTGTGCACCACCACGCCACGCTCGGGCGGCAGCTCGGCCCAGCCAGCAGGCGCCACTTCGAAACAGGCGACTTCGCCATGGGCATCGGCGCAGGGGATGTTGGAGGCCGCGCCAAAGCCCAGGGTCCGTCCAATCCGATCGAGTGCCTCGCGCACGGCCGCCACGCTGGACAAGCCCAGCAGGTGGCGCAGCAGCAGGTGCACCGGCACGCCGGGAGCGCGGCCATCGTCCGTCGAGCGCAGGATGTTCAGGCCCAGCGCAAAGCCGTGCTGGTTCATGCCGATCTTGGCCAGCATCCCGCCTTCGGTCAGCGTCAGCAGCCGGGTGCCGTGCCCATCGTCGGTCTCGAGCAGCACCAGCGCCTGGCGCTGGCGGCCCAGCCAGTCCCAGTTCTGCGCCAGCCAGGTGTGGCCGCGCGCGCTGGCCTCGGGGGCCACGGCCATGGCGGTGCATTCGCCTTCGCCGATGTGTGGGTCGAGTGTGTCCAGCCAATCGGGCAGGCCTGCAGCGAGGTTGGCGGCGAGTGCGGCTTGTGCATCGTGGTGGGCATCGCTCAGGAAGCTCGCGGGCAGGATTTCGGTGCGGCAGTTGAGCGCCAGCACTTCGGCCAATGCCAGCCCTGCGCCCTCGGCCAGGCCCTGCATTTCCTGCAAGAGCAACGGGTCTAGCGCTTCGATCGTGGGGCGGTAGGCCCATGCCCGCTGGCAGGCGGTGGCCCAGTCGATGCCGCAGCTGGCGAACAGCCGCGCGTAGGTGCTGCGGCTGTGCAAGACCTGCTGGCGGGAGGCTTGGCCCAGCAGGCGCCCTTTTTCGGTGGCGCTGCGCGGCCCCGACAGCGTGATGGTTGGAAACATGGGCCCATTATCCGAGCGCCGGCCCGGGCTGTGGGGCCTGTTTTGTCGCTCAGGCTCCAGCACGCAGCCAGACCATTTATGATTCCCAAAATATTTAATTCAAAATGGTTTAATGTATCTTTGAATGTATTTTTGGAACTGGGCTTGGCCAAAGCCCGCAGACCGTTCAAGGGGCAGAGCATGCAATTGATTTGGGTGTCCGGACCGACGGCCCGAGTGGTGACGCTGTCGATCACGCGTCGCAAGGTGGCGGTGGCATCGCTGGTGGCCGCCACCGTGTTGTTGTTGCTGGGCGGGCTGTTTCAGCTCATCGGCTTTCGCCTCGCGGTGGATGTTTCGCCCACCTTGGCGCTCAAGATGGGCGGTGTCGCCAGCCTGCAGGAGCAGCAGCGCATGGAGTCCAGATACCAGCAGCAGCTCGAGCGGCTGCAAGCGCAACTGGCCGGTGCGGTGGACAAACTCCAGGAAATCGAAAGCGCGCGCCAGGCGTTTTTGTCGCGGGTCGGACTGGAGGTCCTGGCCCAGACCGCGGCGACCGCAGGCGGCAAGCCGGCCGGGCGGGGTGGGCCATTCAAGTGGCCGCGCCTGTGGAATGCCGAGAACGCCGCTTTGCCCGAGCGCCTGCAGGCGACCCATCAGCACATCGCCGATGTGCAGCAGCTGCTTGAACAGACCCAGCGGACCTGGAGCGACCAGCAATCGCGCCTGGAGTTGCTGCCTCTGGCCCTGCCCTTGCAGACGGAGTTCCTGCTCTCCAGCCATTTTGGGCTGCGCCTGGACCCCATGACCCACTTGCCCAGCTGGCACGAGGGCCTGGATTTTGTGGCCCCCGTGGGGACACCCGTGGTGGCGACGGCGGCTGGCCGCGTGGTCCAGGCCCGCTTCAACGGCGCCTACGGCCTGATGGTCGAGGTGCAGCATGCCGAAGGCTTTTCCACCCGCTACGCCCACCTCCAGTCCATCTTGGTGCAGCCGGGTCAGCAGGTCAAGACCGGCGATCGCCTGGGCCTGCTGGGCAACACCGGGCGGTCCACAGGGCCGCATCTGCACTACGAAGTCCTGTATGGCGGGCGAGCCATGCACCCGATCCAGGCCATCCAGGCCTGGTCACGTTCCTAAAGCCCTGGAGACCCCCATGTTTGGCAAGAAAACCCCCGCCGCCGCCCTGCTGACCCTGCATCAGGAGAAATTCGACACCTTGATCGGCCGCCATGCCGAATTTGAGGGCCAGTTGCTGCTGGGTGAAAGCGTCCGCATCGATGGCCGCGTGCAGGGCAATGTGCTGGGCCGGTCCGACCAGGCGGTCTCGGTGGTGATCGGTCCGGGCGGTGAGGTGGTGGGCGATGTCATGGCCCAGCGTGTCATCGTCGCGGGCAAAGTCTCCGGCAACATCCACGCCCAGGACCGCATCGAGCTGCATGCCGGCTGCCATGTGCAGGGCGACCTCAAATACGCATCGATCGCCGTGGAGCATGGCGCCCGCGTGCAGGGCCTGTTGCTGCAGGTGGATGCGGCCGAAGGCGCCGACCGCTCAGACCAGGATGCGCAGGAGGCCATCCGTCGCGCCCAGTCACCGGGTGCCTCGCCGGCACACGGGGCCTGAGCCATTGCCGCAGAGTCGCTATCATGCGGCCATGAATTTTCTGGCCATCGATGTGGGCAACACCCGCCTGAAGTGGGCGCTGTACGACCGTGCCCGCCCGAACGCGACCCTGATCGCACAAGGGGCGGAATTCCTGGAAAACATCGAGAGCCTGGCCGAAGGGGCCTGGGCCGAACTGCCCCCGCCTGAGCGCATGCTCGGCTGCATCGTGGCCGGCGACGCGGTGCGTCGCCGCGTGCAGGAGCAGATGGAGCTGTGGGACGTGGTCCCGCAATGGGTGGTGGCCGAGCAGGCCGAAGCCGGCCTCATCAATGGCTACGACCACCCCACCCGTCTGGGGGCAGACCGCTGGGTGGCCATGGTCGGCGCCCGCCAGCGCATGCTCGCCGGCGGCCAGTCGCGGCCGTTGGTGGTGGTGATGGTGGGCACGGCCGTCACGGTCGAAGCGATCGACCAGCACGGCAAATTTCTGGGGGGCTTCATCCTGCCCGGCCACGGCATCATGCTGCGCGCGCTGGAGTCCGGCACGGCGGGCCTGCATGTGCCCACCGGCGAGGTGCGCATGTTCCCGACCAACACCAGCGACGCGCTCACCAGCGGCGGCACCTTCGCCATCGCCGGGGCCTGCGAGCGCATGGTCCAGCACCTGCGCAGCCACACCGGCATGGAGCCCCTGTGCATCATGACCGGTGGTGCGGGCTGGAAGATGGCCCCGAGCATGTCCATCGGCTTCGAGCTGGTCGACAACCTTATCTTCGATGGCCTGCTGACCATGGCCAGCCAGCGTTTTGCCTGAGCGTCAACGCCCCGGTGCGGTGTAAGCGCTGGTCAGCGCCATCAAGTGCTGCTGCAGCTCGGGGCTGCTCAGGTAGGGCGTGAGCAGGCCCAGCACATGCTGCGCACCGCGGCCCATGGCGCGGCTGGCGCTCTCGGGTTCCATGGCGTGGCGCGGGTCGCGCACGTACTCGTAGCTCAGCCAGTACGTCACCATCACCGCCATGCTGGCCGAGAGCGTCTGCACCGTCTCGGGCCCGATCTGCATCATGCCCGCCCGTGCCAGCGATTCGAGCATCTGCCGCAGCGCCAGCGTCTTGCGTTCGAGCACCGCATGGAAGTGGGTTTCCAGATGCCGGTTGCCCGAGAGCAGGTGGTTGAGGTCGCGGTAGAGGAAGCGGTGGTCCCAGACCCGCTCGAACAGGGTGTGCAGAAAGAACCAGGCGTCTTCGATGTCCTGCACATCGCCCCCCGCATCAAGCAGGGACAACATCGCGGCCTCGTACTGGTCGTAGAGGTGGTTGACCAGCTGGTCCTTGGACGGGAAGTGGTAGTACAGATTGCCCGGGCTGATGCCCAGTTCCGACGAAATCAGGGTCGTCGAGACGTGCGGCTCGCCGTAGCGGTTGAACAGGTCCAGCGTGACGCTGGCGATCCTTTCAAAGGTGCGGCGCGGGGCTTTCTTCGCCATGGTCCGGCAAATCAGCCCTTGCGGGGGGCCTTGCGCGCAGGGGTTTTGGCCGCTTTGGTGGCGGGCTTGGCTGTTTTGGCCGTTTTGGCCAGCTGGGCTTCGAGGTCGGCCACGCGCGCCTGCAGTGCGGCCATGTCTTGCAATGTCGGCATGCCCAGGCGGTGCAGGGCGCGGGCCACGCGCTCTTCGAACACCTGCTCGAGCTTGTCGATGCGGCCGGCCGTCTGCTGACCCAGGCCCTGGGCCATGCTGGCCAGACGCTCGGTGGCCTCTTCAAAGCGCTGCCGGGCCTCTTCCTGGCTCTTGCGCTGGAAGGCCAGCCCGTCATTGACCAGCGATTCGATGGCTTTGCTGCCCTGGGCCTGCGCCTGCGCCATGGCGCCCAGGCCGGCCAGCCAGATCTGGTGGCTCGACAGCGCGGACAGGTCCGGCATGCCGGAAGTGGGGGCTGCGGCGGGGTCGGGTTTCTTGGCCATGGCGGGGTCCGTTTCGGGGCAGGGGGTGGTTCTAGAATCGGCACTGTGCCGTCCCTTCGGACGGCCTGTCCTTTATACACCCATGACCCTTCTTGTGACTGGCGGCGCCGGCTTCATCGGCGGCAACTTCGTGCTCGACTGGATCGCCGGCAGCGATGAGCCGGTGGTCAACCTCGACAAGCTCACCTACGCGGGCAACCTCGAGACGCTGGCCAGCGTGCAGGGCAAGCCGCAGCATGTGTTTGTGCAAGGCGACATTGGCGACCGTGCGCTGGTGGATAAGCTGCTGGCCGAACACCGGCCGCGCGCCGTCCTCCACTTCGCGGCCGAAAGCCATGTGGACCGCTCCATCCATGGCCCGGGCGACTTCATCCAGACCAACATCGTCGGCACCTTCAATCTGCTCGAATCGGTGCGGGGCTATTGGAATACCCTCCCCGGTGTAGGAGCGGTCTCCGACCGCGATAAGACGGTACCCGGTGGCCCATCGCGGTCGGAGACCGCTCCCACACAAGATGGTTTCCGCTTTTTGCATGTCTCCACCGACGAGGTGTATGGCTCATTGGCCAAAGACGATCCGGCCTTTGCCGAGACGAACCGCTACGAGCCCAACAGCCCGTATTCGGCCAGCAAGGCCGCCAGCGACCACCTGGTGCGCGCCTGGCACCACACCTATGGCCTGCCGGTGCTGACCACCAACTGCAGCAACAACTACGGGCCCTACCACTTTCCGGAAAAGCTCATTCCGCTGATGATCGTCAATGCCTTGGCGGGCAAGCCCCTGCCGGTGTACGGCGACGGCATGCAGATCCGCGACTGGCTCTACGTGAAAGACCACTGCAGCGCGATTCGCCGCGTGCTCGAAGCCGGGCGCCTGGGCGAGACCTACAACGTGGGCGGCTGGAACGAAAAGCCCAACATCGAGATCGTGAAAACCGTGTGTGCCTTGCTCGACGAACTGCGCCCCAAGGCCGACGGCAGCAGCTACGCCACGCAGATCACCTTTGTGACCGACCGTCCCGGCCATGACCGCCGCTACGCGATCGACGCCCGCAAGCTCGAAGCCGAGCTGGGCTGGAAGCCGGCCGAGACCTTTGAGACCGGCATCCGCAAAACAGTGCAGTGGTACCTGGACCACCCGCAATGGGTGCAGAACGTGCAGTCCGGTGCCTACCGCGCCTGGGTCAGCCAGAACTACGCGGACCGCCAAGCATGAAAATTTTGTTGCTCGGCAAAAACGGCCAGGTGGGCTGGGAGCTGCAGCGCAGCCTGGCGCCGCTGGGTGAGCTGGCCGCGCTCGACCGGCACAGCCAGCCCTGTGGCGACCTGAGCCAGCCCGAGCGCCTGGCCGATGCCGTGCGCGCCCTGCGGCCCGACGTGATCGTCAACGCCGCCGCCCACACCGCCGTCGACAAGGCCGAAAGCGAACCAGGTCTGGCCCGCACGCTCAATGCCACCGCGCCCGCCGCGCTGGCCCAGGCCGCGGCCGAGACGGGCGCCTGGCTGGTGCACTACTCGACCGACTATGTGTTCGATGGCAGCGGTCAGCGTCCTTGGCAGGAGGGCAACGCCACCGGGCCGCTGGGGGTGTACGGCCAAACCAAACTCGAAGGCGAGCAGGCGATTGCGGCCAGCGGCTGCAAGCACCTGGTGTTTCGGACCAGCTGGGTGTATGCGGCGCGTGGCGGCAACTTTGCCAAGACCATGCTGCGGCTGGCGCAGGAGCGCGAACGCCTGACCGTGATCGACGACCAGCACGGCGCGCCCACCGGGGCCGACCTGATCGCCGATGTGACGGCGCACGCCCTCCGCGCCGCCCTGCAGCAGCCGGCGCTCGCGGGCCTGTACCACTTGGTGGCCAGCGGCGAGACCAGCTGGCACGGTTACGCCAGCCACGCCATTGCCCGTGCCCGCACTTTGCGCCCCGATCTGGCCTGGAAGGTGGGCGACATCGCCCCCGTGCCCACCAGTGCCTTCCCAACGCCTGCGAAGCGCCCGCTCAATTCGCGGCTGAACACCCAAAAACTGCAGCAGGCCTTTGGCCTGAGCTTGCCGCATTGGCAGCGGGGCGTTGACCGCCTGCTGGCCGAAATCCTGTAATGCCTTTGCTGCACAATCCGCGCAAACACCCTCCACCCGAAGCCGCCATGACCGACACCACCGCACCCGCCGTGAACCCTGAGCAACAGGCCCAGATCCTGGCCCAGGCCATGCCCTACATCCGCAAGTTCCACGGCAAGACCCTGGTCATCAAGTACGGCGGCAACGCCATGACCGACCCGGCCCTGCAGCAAGCCTTTGCCGAGGACGTGGTCCTGCTCAAGCTGGTGGGCATGAACCCGGTGGTGGTGCACGGCGGGGGCCCACAGATTGAAAACGCGCTCAAGCGCCTGGGCAAAAAGGGCGAATTCATCCAGGGCATGCGCGTGACCGACGCCGAGACCATGGAAGTGGTCGAGTGGGTGCTGGGCGGCGAAGTGCAGCAGGACATCGTGGGCATGATCAACCGCGCCGGTGGCAAGGCCGTGGGCCTGACCGGTCGCGACGGCGGCCTCATCCGCGCCAAAAAGCTGCGCCTGATCGACAGCCAGGACCCGAGCAAGGAACACGATGTGGGCCAGGTGGGCGACATCGAAAGCATCGATCCGTCCATCCTCCAATGCCTGCAGGACGACGCCTTCATCCCGGTGGTCAGCCCGATCGGCTTTGGCGTGAACAACGAGAGCTACAACATCAACGCCGACGTGGTGGCCGCCAAGCTGGCCATGGCGCTGCAGGCCGAAAAACTGCTCATGCTCACCAACATCCGTGGCGTGCTCGACAAACAAGGCGAGCTGCTGACCGAGCTCACACCGCGCCGCATCGACGAGCTGTGTGCCGACGGCACCATCAGCGGCGGCATGATCCCCAAGATCGCCGGTGCGCTGGACGCCGCCAAGAGTGGCGTGAATGCGGTGCACATCATCGATGGCCGCGTGCCCCACGCCATGCTGCTCGAAGTCCTGTCCGACCAGGCCTTTGGCACCATGATCAAGAGCCGCTGAGCAGGCCGCTGCAGCCGCCACGGCGCGATTTTTCAGGAGGCCCGATGTCCGAGCACGATGAGCCGATCGCCGACGAACACGGGGATAGCAAGCCCGTGCGCAAGCGCCCGCGCCCGGGCGAGCGCCGCCTGCAAATCCTGCAGACCCTGGCCAATATGCTCGAGCAGCCGGGCAGCGAGCGCGTGACCACGGCCGCGCTGGCGGCGCGCATCGGCGTGAGCGAGGCAGCCCTCTACCGCCACTTTGCCAGCAAGGCCCAGATGCTGGAGGGCCTGATCGATTTCGTCGAGCAGTCCTGCATGGGCCTGATCCGCCAGGTGACCGACCGTGAACCCGAAGACCCCCAGCAGGCCCGGCGCATCGTCTCCCTGATCCTGCAGTTTGCCGAGAAGAACCCTGGCATGTGCCGCGTGATGACCGGCGATGCCCTCATCCACGAGCACGAACGCCTGCAGCAGCGGGTGAACCTGCTCATGGACAAGATCGAGGCGCAGCTGCGCCAGTCGCTCAGGGCCAGCACCGGCGACAGCGCCACCCCCACCCTGGAGGTGCAAATCACGGCCTCGGTGCTGCAGGCCTTTGTGATGGGACGCTTGCAGCGCCATGTGCGTACCGGCTTTGCACGCAAGCCCACCGAGCATTTGCAGGAAAGTCTGGCGCGGCTGGTTTGATGACCTTATTTGGCTAGCTCCAAAGTTATCAAAAAAGAGTTGTATAAAAAATAAAATTAGCCAAAATCGACTCTCCTTTTATAAGGAGAGGAACGATGATCTCGATGACTGTCTGTAATGACTCCAACAAATTAATCATCGATGGGTGCCCTGACGCAGTTAAAGCGATCAGTCTTGAAGGCAATTTGGCCAAGCGACTCGCTGACTTGTCTATGCATCTCCATGACCTGACTGAAGCAGAAGACTACCTGCGAGCAGCCCAAGCGATCGCGTCAGATACGGTCATCTATCGAGCCTTGGCGCAATCTGCGGTCGTTACTTTCATGAAGTGCTTTGCGCAGTCCAAAGCCCGTTCCAGTTTGGACAGAAAAATACTCAATGGAACAGATGGGGGCGCTTTGCCCAGTTTTCAGTTCTTCTATGACTTGAGGAACAAGCACATCGCGCACGATGAAAATCCGTTATCCATCTGTTCAACTTTCGCGCTTATCAATGACGGGAAAAAGCCATACAAGGTGGAAGAGGTGTGTGCGTTGTCTATGAAAGCTCGCGTTCTAGAACAAGCAAAATTAAACGAATTAGCCGGCTTGATTGAGACTGCAAAGGCCTCGGTAGATAAGCAAATCGCTGTAGTTCGAGAAAAAATAATTGATCAGTTGGACCGTGAGAGTTATCAGGAGCTGGCTTCGAGAAATGCCCCTCATTTAGTAACTCCACATCTCAGCGAAGTAGGCAAAAACAGAGCGCGTGTAAATCAAATTACGTGATTGTTGCTGGCGCGGATAAAAGTGATTCGAATCTTGAGGTTCAGCATTCCTTAGGGTGCCATCTTGCTGCAAGCCTTTGTGATGGGGCGCTTGCAGTGCCATGTGCGCACCGGCTTTGCACGCAAGCCCACCGAGCAATTGCAGGAAAGTCTGGCGCCCCCAAAAGCAAAAAAGCCAGCTTGCGCTGGCTTTTGCATGCATCGCGGAGCGATCAATAGCGGCTGCGGCGGGCATCCCCGTCGCCACGGCCGTAGCCGCCATGGCCCGGAGCGCGGGGCTCCATCGGGCGGGCGATGTTGACGGTCAAGTCTCGGCCGCCCATGTTCTGGCCGTGCAGGCCACGGATGGCGGCTTCGGCTTCCTGGCTGCTGGACATCTCCACAAAGCCAAAGCCCTTGGAGCGACCGGTGTCGCGTTCCATCATGACCTTGGCCGATTGGACCTGGCCAAAAGAAGAAAACTGCTGTTGCAGATCGTCGTCACGGACCGAATAAGACAGGTTGCCGACGTAAAGTTTGTTGCTCATGGTGAGCCTTTCAGAAAAAAAAGCGCCCTGCTAAAGGGTGGGCGCAGAAAAAAACAGGGGGTGAAAACCGTCAGCGCTTGCGTTTGAAGGCAGGCGCTCCCGCTGCGCGGGGCTGGCGGTTTTCGATGTGGCGGAAAGTGATCCGGCCTTTGGAGAGGTCGTAAGGCGACATCTCCAGCGTGACGTTGTCGCCCGCCAGGATGCGGATGCGGTGCTTGCGCATCTTGCCGCCGGTGTAGGCGATCAACTGGTGGCCGTTGTCCAAGGTCACCCGGTAACGGGTGTCAGGCAGCATTTCATCCACCTTGCCTTGCATCTCGATGAGTTCTTCCTTGGCCATAGGGCCTCCTTGAATGTGTGGTTCAGGCCAGCGAGGCGGGGTTGAGCAGCCAGTAGCGGCCTTGTGCGGCGGCGTACATCAGGGCGCTGTCCTGCGTCTTGAATTGAGGCTTGAAGGTGTAAACACGGTCCAGCGTTTGGCTGCCCTGGCCTCTCTGTATCGAGAGCAGGGCCGTGTGTTGATGGCTGCCGTTGGAGCGGCTGAGCGGGGTGATCCGAAATTCGCCGACGGCGAACGGATGGGTACTGGCAAATGACATTAAAAACAGTGGTTGGGGGGCACAGCTGGCCCGGATTCATGCCGTCACGAGAGGCAACGGAACATGGGCAATGGCAACCGTGTGAAGGTCGCGGGGGTGAAGCTTGCCGAGGGAAAAGTCAGACCACTGGAAGAGCCACCGGGAGGTGGGGTGCCGTGGAGGTGTGCGGTTTTGGGGTACCGCTGCCCAGATCGAACCTGCTTGCAGCACAGGTAAGCAAAAATTGCTGCAACCGCACTAATGTAGGTGGCCCAGGCGCTTTGTGCAAGCGATTTCTCCACCAGGGCCCAAATGACTGGTCACGGCGCAGTCGGTGGCCTCTGGCCGTGGGTGCTCAAAGTCCCCCCTGCACGCAAGCGCGGTGCGCAAGCGCCAGAGCACTGGCGCTTGGCATCACGCATGGGGCCGGCGATGGTCCGCCACCGATCGGTCATCCCATTTCATGTCCGGGTTTCGCAGCGCCCGGTGTTTGGTGGTGCGGCCTTTCATGCGCTGGCGCCAGAGCTGAAAGCTGTTGGGCTTGAGCACCCGCCGCATGAGCCGAACGACATCCGCCTCTGACCACCCGGTCCGCGCCTCAATGGTTTCGAAGGCCGTTCTGTCCTCCCAAGCCATCTGAACGATGGCGGAAATGTCCCCGGCGGAAAGGCTGGCAAAACGTTCTGAAAATGGGCGCACGGTCGGGCTGTTCATTGTTGAAGAACGTCTTGGAGTATCCATCAAGCGACCGAAGGGGGTGGTCTTCGCCGCTGCGGGCCAATGCCCCAGCGGCCACAGTGGGCAATGGGCCCGGCCCATCCATGCCCTGGGGCCGGCTGCCCTATGCTCAAAGTCCTGTTTTTGGAGAACATTCATGAAACAACTGATTTTGGGTTCTGCGCTCATGGTGATGGCGGCTGCGGCTTGGGCGCATGGTTGCCCGGGCGAGATGCGCGCCATCGATGCCAAACTGCCCACCGCCAACTTGCCGGCCGCCGACATGTCCAAAGTCAAGGCCTTGCGCGAAGAAGGTGAAAAACTTCACAAAGAAGGCAAGCACGCGGAATCGATGAAGGCGCTCGCCGAAGCCAAGAAGCTCCTGGGTGTCTGAGTCCCTGCCGCTGCCGAGCCCGGGGCTGTCCTCGCACCTGGTGCGAGAACTGCGCTCTGACCATGCAGGGGAGACCGGCGCGGTCTGCATTTACAAGGGCATTCGGGCGGTCGCGCAGTGGCGCGGTGATCTGGAGTTGCTCGCCTTTGCCCAGGCCCATGGCGCCACCGAGGCCGAGCATCTGGCCTTGCTGGAGCATTGCCTACCGGCCCCCATGAGAAGCCGGCTTCTGGGGCCCTGGCGACTGGCCGGGTGGTTGACGGGGGCGCTGCCGGCCTTGTTCGGTCGGCGCCCGGTCTATGCCACGGTGGCCGCGGTCGAGACCTTTGTCGACCACCATTACCAGCAGCAAATCGACCACCTCCGGCAATGGGGTGGCCCCGAAGGCTTGTTGCCGCTGTTGCTGCGCTGCCAAGCCGACGAACAGCACCACAGGGACGAGTCTGCGGCCTTGGCAGGCGGCCAGACCGGCTGGCTTTTGCGCCTCTGGTGCTGGACCGTCGGCTGGGGCTCCTCGGCCGCCGTGGTCTTGGCCCGCCGTGTCTGAGGGCGCGGACACGCGGTGACATCCATCCATCGAGACATTCAGGTCGGAGACCCATGGCCACAGCAGTCATCGAATTGCGGGATTTGCAACTGAAGACGGACATCGGGACCTATGGCCCTGAGGACGTCAAGCCTGAAGTGCACGTTCTGGACTTGACCCTGGGCATCGACGTCGATCAGGTGCTGATTGCACGCGATGGCATGGCGCATGTGTTTGACTACGACCCGCTGATCCTGGAGATCGACCGACTCGCCGCAGACGGTCATTACGAGACGCAGGAGAGGCTCATCACCCGCATTGCAGCGGCGTGTGCAGCCCACCCGGTCATCCGGCACCTGGAGATCTGCCTGAGAAAGTCGCCTGTGCGTTGGGGCAGTGGTTCCCTGGGTGTTCGCCTCTCGCTCGACGAGGCGGCCACCCGCGCACTCCGCGCCGCGCCTGTTGCTGGGCCCGAGGCCCCGCTTTCATGAGGCGGGTGAGGGGGCGCCCCATGGTCTTGCGGATCCAGGGGCCATGCCATTTCGCTCAGCTCGCGCGATTCGAAGAACTGTGAAACGAAGGACTGTGAAATGCTGGGTACCTCCATGCACATGGCTTGTCTTCTGGTGGTCGCTGGCCTGTTCGGTGGCATGTCTCTGTTTTCGGTCGGCTTTGCCGCTTTGCTCTTCAAGCACCTGCCCCCCGCCGAGGCCCGCATGCTGATTCGAAAAGCCTTTCCGCCGTTTTACCTGTTCGTGATCGTCTCTTCGGGCGTGGCCAGCCTGCTGGCTTGGCCTTCAGATCCCTCCAGCGCGGCCCAGATGGCTGTGGTGATGCTGACCGCCATCGCCGCCCGACAGCTGCTGATGCCGGCGATCAACCGCGCGACCGACATGGGCCACAAGACGCGCTTTGTGTACTTGCACGGTTTGTCCGTGCTGCTGACCTTGGCCCACATCGTGTTGGCAGGGGTGGTCCTGGTGCAGCTGGACCGCTGACCCCCGCCCCATCACCGCTTCAGTGCCATGGCACAAGGTCGCATCAAACGTCTGCAGTCCGCAGCGCGTTCGCCATCGCTCCAAGAAAAAACAGCAGAGGTGCCGATTTGTGCGCTCTGTGATCGACCCATCCCGCCCGCTTTGAAAGACGCACACCACCTGATTCCCAAATCACGGGGCGGGGTGCTCACCGTCCTGATGCACCGGGCCTGTCACAAGCAAATCCATGCCTTGTTCACAGAAACCGAATTGGCCCGGCACTACCCCACGGTACAGGCGCTGCAGGCCCATCCGGAAATGGCCAGGTTCATCCGCTGGGTGCAGGGCAAACCCAGCGATTTCAATCCCCCCACCAAACGCAGCCGAAGCAAGGGGCTTTTTTGATGCTTGAGAGCGCCAGCGGCGCCCACCCGGGTGATGAGGACAAGGACCATTGATGTTGCCAGAGAACACCGAGATCACCCACGAGCGTTTGGCCGCACGTCTGTGGCAAGAGCTGACGCGTGCACCCCACGACAGGCACCACGATTGGCGCACCCCGGTCTTGGCCACACAGGGCCTGCCGCCAAACGGACCGCAGGCGCGCACCGTGGTGCTGCGGCAGGCCGATGCCGCTTCGTGGACTTTGCGTGTTTACACCGATGCACGCTCCCCAAAATGCGCGGAATTGGCCGCACAGCCTTTGGCGCAGCTGAGCTTTTGGAGCAAGCGCTTGAACTGGCAGTTGCGTGTGTCGGCCAGGGCGGCGATCGAGGTGGAGGGGGAGCCGGTTCAGGCCGCCTGGGAAAAAATGCGCGCATCGCGCGCCGCTGCCGATTACCTCAGCCCCTGGCCGCCCGGCCACATTCAATCTCCCCGCGAATTTAGCGAAAGCAGCGAATGCGGCGAAAGCGACGGAGCCCCGCCTGCAGGCTCGCCTCAGGTGCACCATTTGGCGATCTTGAACTTCCAGGTTTTGGCCATGGACTGGTTGGCTTTGGGCCAAGACGGGCATCGCCGTGCCAGGCTCACTCCTGCGGGCACATTGGATCGTTTAGTGCCCTGAGCCCCCGGCGACGGCGGACGGCTCACAAGCCCACTTTGGCGGCCGCGTCTTCCAGCTCGGCCCAGGTGGCGTCGTCCACCACGATGCCTTCGCGTGCGCGTGCGGCGCGCGCTGCACGTTCGGGTTCGCCCGCGATCATCACGCCGCCGCTGTGGCTGGGGCTCTGGCGCAGCCAGTCGGTGAAGGCCAGCGCCTCCTGCTCGAAGGTGGCCTGCGTGCCCAGCCGGGCCGGGTCGATCAGGATGGTGAGCATGCCGTTGAGCACGGCACGCTTCGTGTCGGGTTCGCGGTGCCAGGTGCCGCCACCGGTGAGCGCGCCGCCCAGCAGCTCGCAGGCCACGGCCATGCCGTAGCCCTTGTGTTCGCCAAAGGTCATGAGCGCGCCAAACAGGCCGTTCGATTGCGGCACCACCACCACGCCGGGGTCGTTGCTGGGGTGCCCGTGTTCGTCGATCAGGTAGCCATCGGGCACGCGCTCGCCCTTGTTGTGGGCCACGCGCATCTTGCCCTGGGCCACGCGGCTGGTGGCGTAGTCGAGCACAAAGGGTTCGCGCCCGGCCAGCGGCACGCCGATGCAGCAGGGGTTGGTGCCAAAGCGGCCGTCGCCGCCGCCAAAGGGCGCGACCACCGGGCGCGAGAGCACGTTGACGAAATGCATCGACACCAGGCCTTGCGCCACCGCCATTTCAGCAAAGTGGCCGATGCGCCCGAGGTGGTGCGAGTTGCCCAGCGCCACGATGCAGCTGCCGTGTTGCCGGGCGCGTGCCATGCCCATCTCCATGGCCTGCACGCCGGTGATCTGGCCGTAGCCGCGCTGGCCGTCCAGGCTGAGCAGCGCGCCGCTGTCGAGCATGACCTTCACGCCGGTGTTGGGCGAGAGGCCGCCCTCGAGCACGGCGTCCACATAGCGCGGCACCATGCCCACGCCGTGCGAGTCGTGGCCGCTCAGGTTGGCCATGACCAGGTTGTCGGCCACCTGGGCCGCTTCGGCGCTGTGGCTGCCGGCTTTTTCGATGATGCGGGCGACTTTGGCGCGCAGGTCGGATGCGGAGATGGTGTGGCTCATGTTCTCAATTTTTCCCCAAGGTCTTACATCACCGCGCCCACTTGCCAGGGCACGAATTCGTTTTGGCCGTAGCCGTGGCGCTCGCTCTTGGTGGGTTCGCCCGAGGCGGCGGCCAGGATCACCTCGAAGATGCGCTGGCCCATCTCGGCGATGCTCACGCCGCCGTCGACGATCTCGCCGCAGTTGATGTCCATGTCTTCTTCCTGGCGCTGCCACAGCGCGGTGTTGGTGGCGAGCTTGAGGCTGGGCGAGGGCGCGCAGCCGTAGGCGCTGCCGCGCCCGGTGGTGAAACAGATCAGGTTGGCCCCGCCCGCGACCTGGCCGGTGGCACTCACCGGGTCGTAGCCGGGCGTGTCCATGTAGACAAAGCCGCGCGCGGTGACCGGCTCGGCGTATTCGTACACCGCCTGCAGGTTGCTGGTGCCGCCCTTGGCCACCGCACCGAGGGATTTTTCAAGAATGGTGGTCAGGCCCCCGGCCTTGTTGCCGGGTGAGGGGTTGTTGTTCATCTCGCCGCCGTTGGCGGCGGTGTACTGCTCCCACCAGCGGATGCGCTCGATCAGCTTGTGCGCCACTTCGGGCTGCACCGCGCGGCGCGTGAGCAGGTGTTCGGCGCCATAGATTTCGGGCGTTTCGCTCAGGATGGCGGTGCCACCGTGCGCCACCAGCAGGTCAACCGCCGCGCCCAGCGCCGGGTTGGCGCTGATGCCCGAATAGCCGTCCGAGCCCCCGCACTGCAGGCCGACCACGATGTGCTCGGCGCTGCAGGGCTCGCGCCGCACCGCGTTGGCCTTGGGCAGCATCTGCTCGATGAGCGCGATGCCTTTTTGCACCGTCTTGTGGGTGCCGCCGGTGTCCTGGATGTTGAAGACCTGCAGGCTTTCGCCTTCGCGCAGGCTGCTGTGCGCCAGCCAGGTGTTGAGCTGGTTGGCCTCGCAGCCCAGGCCCACCACCACCACGCCCCAGAAATTGGCGTGCTGGGCGTAGCCGGCCAGGGTGCGCTCGAGCAGCTTGAGGCCCAGGCCTTCGGTGTCCATGCCGCAGCCGGTGCCGTGGGTGAGGGCGACCACGCCGTCGATGTTGGGAAAGTTCGCCAGCGCCTGCGGGTTGTTGCGGCGAGAGAAGTGGTCGGCGATGGCGCGCGCGGCCGTGGCCGAGCAGTTCACGCTGGAGAGCACCCCGATGTAGTTGCGCGTGGCCACGCGGCCGTCCGGGCGCTTGATGCCCATGAAGGTGGCCTGCTGGCGGGGCGCGGCGGGTTTGACGTCCTGGCCAATCGCGTAGTCGCGTTCGAAATTGCCCTTATCCGGCCCCATGTTCAGGTTGTGCGTGTGCACATGCTCGCCAGGCGCGATGGCCTGGCTGGCAAAGCCAATGATCTGGTTGTAACGGCGCACCGGTTCGCCCGGCGCGATGGCGCGAGTGGCGACCTTGTGGCCCGGTGGGATCAGGCCGCGCACGGCCACGCCCTCGAGGGCCGTGCCGCTCATGAGCTGGGCGCGTGCGATGACCACGTCATCGGCGGGGTGCAGTCGGATGAAGGTGTTCATGGTTCTCCTCAGTGTTTGGGCCAGCTGGCGTTGAAGCGTTCGTGCGACTGGTCCATGTGGTGTTGCATGGCGGCGCGGGCGGTCTCGGCGTCTGCCTCGCGGATCGCCGCGAGCACGGCGCGGTGCTCCTCGATGGCGCTCAGCCAGGACGCGGGGGTCTCGAAATAGTCGCCCAGCCGCTCGAACAGCGGGCCCTTGCGGGCGTCCCAGAGCTGCACCACGGTGTCGGCCAGTACGGCGTTGCCGCAGGCCGCGGCCAGGCTCAGGTGAAAGGCCCGGTCGCCTTCCAGCGGGGCGCGGCCCGCCTGCGCATCGCTTTGCATCGAGCGCAGGGCCTCCTGCAGGGCGGCGATGTGCGCGGGTTCGGCATGTTGCGCGGCCAGCACGGCGATTTCGCCTTCGATCACGCGCCGCGCGCGGATCACCTCCAGCGGGCCCCAGGCATTGACGGGCACCCGCTCGCCGGTGTGGGCGCTGCGTTCGAGCACATACACCCCCGAGCCGGTGCGCACCTCGACCCAGCCCTCGACCTCGAGCGCGATCAGCGCTTCCCGCACCGAAGGGCGGCTCACGCCGAGCTGGCTGGCCAGCTCGCGCTCGGCCGGAAGTCGGCTGCCCGGCGCGAACTCGCCGGCCAGGATCAATTGCCGCAGCTGCTGCGCGATCTGCTGGTACAGGCGCCGGGTTTCGATGCTTTGAAGGGGCACGTCGGGGGCTCAGGGTTTGCGAGGATTGGACAAGTGGTCAGGCCAATTCAGAATGCCAGCAAGTGCGGTGCGGCACATCAGGCCAAACCCTGAACACGACTCCCCCGACTCCGAAGAAAGGCCAGACCCGATGAGACTCCAAGGCAAACACGCGGTCATCACCGCCGCAGGGCAGGGCATTGGCCGGGCCACCGCGCTGGCCATGGCGGCCGAAGGCGCGCAGGTCTGGGCCACCGACGTCAATGCCGACCTGCTCAAGGGCTTGGAGGGCGAGAAAAACATCCGCACCGCCCGCCTCGATGTGCTCGACAAGGCCGCCATCCAGGCCTTTGTGGCGCAGGCCGGGCGCATCGACGTGCTGTTCAACTGCGCGGGCTTTGTGCACAACGGCACCATCGAGCAGGCCACCGATGCCGATTGGGACTTTGCCTTCAACCTGAACGCGCGTGCGCAGTTCTGGACGATCCAGGCCGTGCTGCCGGGCATGCTGGCCCAGGGGGGCGGCAGCATCGTCAACATGGCCAGCGTGTGTTCGAGCGTGCGCGGCCTGCCCAACCGCTTCATTTATGGCGCCAGCAAGGCGGCGGTGATCGGCCTGACCAAGAGCGTGGCGGCGGACTATGTGGCACGCGGCATCCGCTGCAATGCGATCTGCCCGGGCACGGTGGACACGCCCTCGCTGCACGACCGCATCAATGCCCAGCCCGACCCGGTGCTGGCGCGCCAGAACTTCATCGCCCGCCAGCCCATGGGGCGGTTGGCGCAGGCACACGAGATCGCCCCCATCGTGGTCTTCCTGGCTTCGGACGAATCCCAATTTGCCACCGGCAACGCCTACATGGTCGACGGCGGCATGACGATTTGAGGACAAAAGAGATGAACCAACTCGACATGAAGGGCCGCCACGCGGTCATCACCGGCGGCGCGGCTGGCCTGGGTTTCGCGATTGCGCAGCGCATGCTGGCCTCGGGCGCCAGCGTCACCCTGTGGGACCGCGACGAAGCGGCGCTGGCGGGCGCGGCCCAGGCCCTGGGCGCAGGCGTCAACACGTTGCAGGTGGATGTGGCGCGGCACGACAGCGTGGTGCAGGCGGTGGCCCAGACCGCGCCGAAGGTGGACGCCCTGGTCAACAGTGCCGGCATCACCGGGCCCAACACCGCGCTGACCAGTTACCCGGTGGACGCCTGGAGCCAGGTGATGCAGGTCAACATCAACGGCATCTTCCATTGCTGCCGCGAGATCGTGCCGCTCATGCAAAAGGCCAATTACGGCCGCATCGTCAACATCGCCAGCGTGGCCGGCAAGGACGGCAACCCCAACGCCAGCGCCTACAGCACCAGCAAGGCGGCGGTGATCGGCCTGACCAAGTCGCTGGGCAAGGAGCTGGCGAGCACCGGCATCCGGGTCAACTGCGTGACACCGGCGGCCGTGAAGACCGCGATCTTTGATCAAATGACACCCGAGCACATCCAGTTCATGCTCTCCAAGATCCCGATGGGCCGCTTTGGCCTGCCCGAAGAGATCGCGGCGATGGTCAGCTGGCTGTGCACCGAAGATTGTTCGTTCTCCACGGGCGCTGTCTTTGACCTCTCCGGTGGCCGTGCCACTTACTGATGCTCGATTGAAAGGAAGCTCATGAAACTCGTTCGTTATGGCCAGCCCGGCAAGGAAAAGCCCGGTCTCATCGATGCCGACGGCCGGCTGCGTGACCTCAGCGGCGTGATCGCCGACGTTACCCCCGAACACCTGTCGGACAAGGCCCTGGCCAAACTGGCCAAGCTCAAGACGGACAAGCTGCCGCTGGTCAAGGGCAAGAAGCGTTTCGGTCCCCCCGTCTCGCGGGTGGGCAAGTTCATCGCCATCGGCCTGAACTACGCCGACCACGCGGCCGAGTCGGGCATGCCCATCCCCAAGGAACCGATCGTGTTCATGAAGTCCACCACCTGCATCCAGGGCCCGGACGACGATGTGATGCTGCCCAAGGGCTCGAAGAAAACCGACTGGGAAGTCGAGCTGGGCGTGGTCATTGGCACCCGTGCGCGCTATGTCTCGCAAAAGGATGCGCTGTCTTATGTGGCGGGCTACTGCACCGTCAATGACGTGAGCGAGCGCGAGTACCAGCTCGAGCGCGGCGGCACCTGGGACAAGGGCAAGGGCTGCGACACCTTCGGCCCCATCGGCCCCTGGCTGGTCACGCGCGACGAGGTGCCCAACCCGCAGAACCTGTCGATGTGGCTGGACCTCAATGGCCAGCGCATGCAAAACGGTTCGACCAAGACCATGATCTTTGGCGTGGCCAAGCTGGTGAGCTATGTGAGCCAGTTCATGACGCTCGAGCCCGGAGACGTGATCACCACCGGCACCCCGCCCGGCGTGGGCATGGGCATCAAGAAAAACGGCCAACCCGCGCCCGTCTACCTCCAGCGCGGCGACGTCATGACCCTGGGCATCGAGGGCCTGGGCAGCCAGACCCAGAAGGTGGTGGCCTTCAAGGCCTGAGGCCAGCCGCGCCCGGCCTCGGGATATACCCTCAAATCCTGCGGATATCGCTTGCGCGCGGCGGAAATCGTGCAGAATAGAACGACCGTTCTATTCTGCACGCCATGAACACACGCACCCCTCCCTCCCGCTCGAAACTGGCGGCGGTCCCTGCAGCCGAGCCGGGCAAGCGTGCCTTGCTCAAAGGCCAGCAGACCAAAGCCGCCATCGTCGATGCGGCTTTGGGCCTGGCGTCGCAGATTGGCCTGGAAGGCCTGTCGATCGGGGCGCTGGCCGAGATCACCGGCATGAGCAAGTCGGGGGTGTTCGCCCACTTCGGCTCGCGCGAAGAGTTGCAGATCTCGGTGGTGCGCGAATACCACGAGCGCTTTGAACGCGAGGTGTTTTACCCCGCCATGCAGTTGCCGCGCGGCATTCCCCGGCTGCAGGCCATGTTCGACAACTGGATGGTGCAGACCTCGGCCGAAATCGATTCAGGCTGCATCTACATCAGTGGCGCGGTCGAGTTTGACGACCGCACGGGCCCGGTGCGCGATGCCCTGGCCTCCTCGGTCACCAGCTGGCAAGCGGCCCTGCGCCGCGCGGTCGAGCAGGCGCAGGAGGAAGGCCACCTGGTGCGCCAGGTGGACCCGCTGCAGGCCGCGTTCGAAATCCATGGCCTGATCCTGGCCCTGCACTACGAGGCCCGCTTTCTGAAGTTGCCGGGCGCCTCGGAGCGCGCGCGCCAAGGCTTTGCCCGGCTGCTCGAGCGCTACAGCCCGGACCCGCACACCCGGCCGCGTCGGGCCTGAGCCTTTCCATTTTTCCTCTTTTCGGAGTCGCACCATGCCCATCTACACCCCGCCCCTGCGTGACATGCAATTCGTGTTGCACGAGCTGCTGGACGTGAACACGGCCCTGCAGGCCATGCCCAAACACGCCGATATCGATGCCGAGACGGTCAATGCGGTGCTCGAAGAGGGCGGCAAATTTGCGGCCGAGGTGGTCTTCCCCCTCAATATTTCGGGCGACCAGCAGGGCTGCCAGCTCAACCGCGACACCCACGAGGTCAAGGCCCCCGATGGCTTCAAGGCCGCATACGAACAGTACGTGGCCGGCGGCTGGCCCGCACTCAGCTGCGACCCCGATTACGGCGGCCAGGGCCTGCCCTTCGTGGTCAACCAGTGTTTCTATGAAATGCTCAACTCGGCCAACCAGGCCTGGACCATGTACCCCGGCCTGAGCCATGGCGCCTACGAATGCCTGCACGCGCACGGCACGCCCGAGCAAAAGGCCACCTTCCTGCCCCGCCTCACCAGTGGCGAGTGGACCGGCACCATGTGCCTGACCGAGCCGCACTGCGGCACCGACCTGGGCCTGTTGCGCACCAAGGCCGAGCCGCAGGCCGATGGCACCTACCGGCTCACCGGCCAGAAGATTTTCATCAGCGCGGGCGAGCACGACCTGGCGCCCAACATCGTGCACCTGGTGCTGGCCCGCCTGCCCGATGCGCCACCCGGCTCCAAGGGCATCAGCCTCTTCCTGGTGCCCAAATTCCATGTGAACGCCGACGGCTCGCTGGGCGAGCGCAACGGCATCTACTGCGGTGGCCTGGAGCACAAGATGGGCATCCACGGCAACGCCACTTGCCAGATGGTGCTCGACGGTGCGGTGGGCACCCTGGTGGGCCAGCCCAACAAGGGCCTGGCCGCCATGTTCGTGATGATGAACGCGGCCCGCCTGGGCGTGGGCAACCAGTCGCTGGGCCTGACCGAAGTGGCTTACCAGAACGCGCTGGCCTACGCCAAGGACCGGGTGCAGATGCGCTCGCTCTCGGGCGTGAAGGCGCCGGGCAAGCCGGCCGATCCGATCATCGTGCACCCCGATGTGCGCCGCATGCTGCTGACCGCCAAGGCCTATGCCGAAGGCGGCCGCGCGCTGGCCTGCTACGGGGCCCTGCTGCTCGACCAGGAACTGCACCACCCGGACGAGGCCCAGCGCAAGGAAGCGGCCGAGCTGCTGGCGCTGCTCACCCCCATCGTCAAGGCCTTCATCACCGACAACGGCTGGATCTCGGTGAGCGAATGCCTGCAGGTGTTTGGTGGCCATGGCTTCATCAAGGAGTGGGGCATGGAGCAGTTCGTGCGCGATGCCCGCATCAACATGATTTACGAGGGCACCAACACCATCCAGTCGCTGGATTTGCTGGGCCGTAAGGTGCTGGGCAACAACGGCGCCACGCTCAAGAAATTCGGCGCGCAGGTGGAGGCTTTCATCCGCGCCGAAATGGGCAATGAGGCCATGGGCGAATTTGTCAAACCGCTGGCCGACCTGGGCGGCAAGATCACCCAGCTGACCGGCGAGATCGGCATGAAGGCCATGGGCAATGCCGACGAGGTGGGCGCGGCCGCGGTGGATTACCTGCGTGTGGTTGGCCACCTGGTGTACGGCTACTTCTGGGCCCGCATGGCCAAGGTCGCGCTCGAGAAGATCGCCCAGGCCGAGGAAGAAGCCCAGCGCCCCGACCCCTTCTATGTGGGCAAGCTGCAGACCGCGCGCTTTTATTTCAGCCGCCTCATGCCCGAGACCTCGAGCCTGATGCGCCGCATCCGCACCGGCAGCGAAGTGCTGCTGGACACCGATGCCGCACTGGCATGATGGACACCAGCACAAGGAGATGTTCATGAAGTGGAACCAATGCTTGCCCGTGCTCGGGCTGTGGTTGTGCGGCGCCGCGGCGGCCAGCACGCCGGTGGGCCAATGGCACACGGTGGACGACAAGACCGGCGAAGTCAAAAGCCTGGTGGTGATCGAGGAGCAGGGCGGTGTGCTCAAGGGCCGCGTGACCCAGTTCCTGCGCAAGGGCGCCGACCCGGCCGCGCGCTGCGACAAATGCAGCGATGACCGCAAGGGCCAGGCCATTTTGGGCATGGAGATCATCCGTGGCGTGAAAAAAGCCTCTGGCCATGACTACTGGGAAGGCGGCGAGATTCTGGACCCCGAAGAGGGCAAGCTGTACCGCGTGCGACTGACGCCCCTGGAGGGCGGCGCCAAACTGCAGGTGCGTGGTTTCCTGGGGCCCTTCTGGCGCAACCAGACCTGGGTCAAGGCCCCTTGACCCCTTTATCCACCAGCCGCCTGCGGGCGGCTTTTTGACGAGATCGCCATGTCCGAAATCCTTTTGCACACCGACGCCGGGGTCATGACCCTGACCTTCAACCGGCTGGACAAGAAAAACTCCATCACCGCCGCCATGTATGCGCAGCTGGCCGATGGCATCGAGCAGGCGCGCAGCGACGCCAGCGTGCGCGTGGTCGTGATCCAGGGGCATGAAACCATCTTCAGCGCGGGCAACGACATCGGCGACTTCCTCAACCAGCCGCCGTCCACGCAGGACTCGCCGGTGTTCCGCTTCCTGCGCGGCATCGCCACTTTCGAGAAACCCCTGATCGCTGCGGTGGCGGGCCCCGCCGTGGGCATCGGCACCACGCTGCTGTTCCATTGCGACCTGGTCTACGCCGGCGACAACGCGGCCTTTTCCATGCCTTTTGTGAACCTGGGCCTGTGCCCCGAAGCGGCATCCAGCCTGCTGGTGCCGCGCATGTTCGGCTACCACCGCGCCGCCGAGGCCCTGTTGCTTGGGGACCCCTTCTTCGCCGAAGCCGCGCAGGAGGTGGGCTTGGTCAACCGCGTGCTGCCGCCGACCGAAGTCAATGGCTATGCCCAGGCGCAGGCCAAAAAGCTGGCGGCCAAGCCCTTGTCTTCGCTGGTCGAGACCAAGCGCCTGATGAAAGGCGACCAGCAAGCGGCGGTGCTGGCCAAGATGGCCGAAGAGGGCCAGAGCTTTGGGCGCATGCTGCGTGAGCCGGCCGCCCGCGAAGCCTTTGGCGCCTTTGTCGAAAAGCGCAAGCCGGACTTCAGCAAAGTCTGAGCGGACTTCGCAGGCGCGGCCTGTGAGCGCGATGCCTGCCTGAAGGGGGCAGGCCGTCGCGCGCAGGGCGCGCTCCTACAATGCGTGCATGCCACACCGCGTTGCACCTTCCGTGATTTTCGAGCCCGAATACCTCGAGGGCTTTCGCCAGATCTTTGAAGAAAAGATCGTCTTCAACCAGACCCTGGGGCTCAAGCTGACCCACATCGAGCCCGGCCGGGTGCAGGCGCGCATCGACATGCGCGAGGCGCTGGTGGGGCACTTTGCCTACAACCGCATCCATGGCGGCGTGATCAGCGCGGCGCTCGATGCCATCGGCAGCGCCGCGGTGATGGCCGCGGCCGCGGCCAAGCACATGGACGAGCCCCCCGCCAAACGGCTCGAGCGTTTTGCCAAGCTGGGCACCATCGATCTGCGCATCGATTACCTGCGGCCCGGCATTGGCGAGTTCTTCACCATCGACGCCCATTGCCTGCGGGTGGGCTCGCGCGTGGGCACCTCGCGCATGGATTTCTGCGGCCCCGATGGCACCCTCATGTCGGCCGGCGCAGCGGCTTACATCGTCTCCTGAGCCTGGGCCGGCGCGGCGAGGGGCCGCCCCGACCACCACGGGTCAGTGGCTGCGGCCGCTGCGGTACATGCCGTGGGTCTTGCGGTTGAGCACGCCCTGCGCGGCCAGTTTGTTCATCGACGGGCTGGCGTGGGCATGGGTGATGGCCAGTCCCAGCGCGTCGGCGGCGTCCTGGCGTGGGGCCGACGGCAACTGCAGCAGGCGTTTGACCATTTCCTGAATCTGCGATTTGGCCGCGCGGCCGTGGCCGGTGACGGCCTGTTTCATCTGCAGCGCAGTGTATTCGGCCACCGGCAATTCGCAGGAGACCAGGGCGGTGACGCAGCAGCCGCGCGCCTGGCCCAGCATCAGCGAGGCCTGCGGGTTGACGTTCATGAAGGTGATCTCGACCGAGGCCACATCGGGCTGGTAGCGCGCATGGATTTCGCGGATGCCTTCGTAGATGACTTTCAGGCGCGCGGGCAGGTTGCCCATCTCGCCTTTGGTGGTTTCGATCACGCCGCTGGCCACGTAGCTCAGCGCCGAGCCGTTCATGTCGATCACGCCAAAGCCGGTGGTCTGCAGGCCCGGATCGATGCCCAGGATGCGCACCGTGCCTCCGCGCTCGCTGCCGGTGCGGCTCATGGCAGCACCACGCTGTTCATGCGGCCCATGATGACCTCGCTGCGCTCGGCCAGGTAGGGCGATTGCGGCAGTTTTTCAAAATAGCGCGGGCGCGGCAGCATCACCGCCAGGCGCGCGGCCTCCCAAGCGTTGAGCTGTGCGGCCGGTTTGCGGAAATAGTGCTGCGCTGCCGCCTCTGCGCCAAACACGCCTTCGCCCCATTCCACGCTGTTGAGGTAAATCTCCAGGATGCGCTGCTTGGACAGCAGGGCTTCGAGCATCAGGGTGATCAGCATTTCCTGGCCCTTGCGCAGCAGGGTGCGTTCGCCCGAGAGGAACAGGTTTTTGGCCAGTTGCTGGGTGATGGTGGAGCCGCCCACGATCTTGGGCGGTGGCGGCGGCTTGCCAGGGCGCTGGCTGGCCTGTTTTTCGGCCCGGGCCTGGGCCTTGGCGTTCTTGTTCCAGGCTTTTTCGACCGCGTCCCAGCGGATGCCGTCGTGGCGGGCAAACGCATCGTCCTCCGAGGCCAGCACCGCACGCGAGAGGTGGCGCGAGATGCCGGGCAGGTCGACCCAGGTCTGCCGCCAGGGCAGCTGGCCATGGCGCTGCAGGATCTGCCAGATCTGCGAGCGCTCAAAACTGGTGGACTCGGGGGCCAGCACCGCCATGCCGGCGATGCGCAGCGCAAAAAACAGCTGCAGGGCCAGCCCGGCCAGCAGGCACAAGGTCAGCCATTTGAGCAGCATCTTCATTTCAGCGGGGGTCGGAAGGGGCTTCGTTCACATCGACCGCGATCTGCAGCGGCCCGGCCGACTCGGTGTCGTCTTCTTCCAGGTCTTCGGTGGCGGGCGCCTGGCTGTCCAGGCGGGCGGTCACGGTGCCGTGCACATCGAGCGCCATCAGGTCGATCTCGCCCAGCTGCACCCGCACCCTGGCCCCGCGCGGCAGGCCTTGCGCGCCCATCACCTGGAAGACCAGCGGCAGCGTCTCGGCGCGCACCAGCCAGGCCCCGCCGGCGGCTTCCTTGACCAGGGCCGCGTCGAGTTCGGTGATGCCTTGCTGCTGCAGGTGCCGCAGCGTCCAGAACCGCTCCATGCCCGATTGCACCGCGTTGTAGCCGCTGTAGGCGGCGTCAAAAGCGCTGATGATCGAGAACAGCTCGGCGTCCTTGGGCTTGAAGGGGGCGGCCAGCGCGGCGGTCGCGCCATGGCGCGCGCAAGCGATGATTTGCCACTGGTTGACCAGGTCGGTGTAGCGGCGCAGCGGCGAGGTGCTCCAGGCGTAGCTGGGTACGCCGATGCCCGCGTGCGGCAGGGCCTTGGTGCCCATGCGCACCTTGACGCCGGGCGCCAGGCTGGCCTGGCTGCGGTAAATGGCAGGCACGCCCAGCTGGGCCAGCCACTGGCCCCAGGTGCTGTTGGCCAGGATCATGGCCTCGGCCACCATCAAATCCAGCGGCGCGCCACGCTGGCGCACGCCGATGACGACGGTCTCGTCGCCGGTGGGCGGGCTGTCCTGGCTGGGGCGCTCGAGCTTGAAGCTGTAGTCCGGGCGGTTGAAGGTCTCGGGCTTGCCGCGCACCACCTCACGGCGCGCCTTGAGCGTTTGCGCCAGGCGCCAGAAGAAGGCCAGGGTGGCACGGCCCACCGGCACATCGGCGTGGTCGCTCTGGTCTTGGCCTTCGAGCCAGGCCTGGGTGATGCGGTCGTCGAGCTGGTCATGCCGCAGGTTGACCAGAATCGGCACGCGTTCGAGCCGGGTCTCGGTCTTCTGGATCTCCAGATCGGCTTCGCCAAAGGTCACATAGAGCGACACCGCCGGACAGGCCTGGCCTTCGGCCAGGGTGTAGTTCTGCACCACGGCCTCGGGCAGCATGGTGATCTTGTAGCCCGGCATGTAGACGGTGGACAGGCGGCTGCGGCCGAGCTGGTCGATGGGTGAGCCCGGCTGCAGCGCCAGGCCGGGGGCGGCGATGTGGATGCCCACGGTGACGGTGCCCGTGCCCAGGCCTTGCAGCGAGAGCGCGTCGTCGATCTCGGTGGTGTGCGAGTCGTCGATGGAGAAGGCCTGCACATCGGCCAGCGGCAGCGCGTCGGTGATGGCCGGGGCCTGCACCGCAGGAAAGCCTGTGCCCTTGGGGAACCACTCGAACAGAAAGCGCTGCCAATGGAAGTCCCAGGGCGAGTCGATGGCGCCGGCGTCTTGCAGCAGCGCCAGCGGCGCTTTCTGGCTGGCCTTGCTGGCCTCGACCACCGCCTTGTATTCGGGGGCGTTCTTGTCGGGCTTGAAGAGGATTTTGTAGAGCTGCTCGCGCACCGGCGGCGGGCAAGAGCCGGCCACCAGTGCCTGGGCCCAGGCCTCGATCTGGGCCTGGATCTGCTTTTTCTTCTCGATTGCGGCCAGCGCCTGCTGCACGATCTCGGCGGCGGCCTTGCGAAAGCGGCCCTTGCCGGCGCGCCGGAAGTAATGCGGGGCTTCGAACAGGCGCAGCAGGGCGGCGGCCTGCTGCACGGCGGTGGGTCCGGCCGAGAAGTAGTCGCTGGCCAGGTCGGCAAAGCCAAACTCTTCCTCGGGGGCGAATTCCCAGGCCAGGTCGAGCTCGATGGTCTGGGCCAGTGCCGTCGCTTCGGCCAGCAGCGCAGCGGGAGCGGGTTTGTCAAAGCGCAGCAGCATCTGCGCCGCCTTGAGCTTGACCCGCTTGCCGGAGTCGAGCTCGACCTGGGCCGAGGCTTCGGCTTCGGACAGGACCCGCCCGGCCATGAATTTGCCGGCTTCTTCGAATAGAACGTACATGGGGCGAGATTGTCCCACGCCCCGGTCTGGCCCTAGGTCTGCCAGCCCAGGAAGCCCAGGACCTCGGGCAGGTAGAGGTCGAAATCGCTGAGGGCGTGGTCGCTGCCCTCGATCAGCCGCAGCTGGTCGTGGCCATAGGCGGCCTGCATTTCGCGCCAATCCAGCACCTCGTCGCCCTTGGCGATCAGCGCCAGCGTGGGCGGCTGTGCGCGGCTGGGGGTGCCCTCCAGTGCACGCAGCTCGTCGATGAAGCGGGCATCGAAGTGGATGCGCTGCGCGGGGTCGTGCCAGGCCGGGTGCTCGCCGATGTGGGCCGCCAGATCGCGTGCCGGATGCACGGCGGGGTTGAGCAGCACGAGTGGGCATCCGATCTGGCGCGCCAGCACATGGGCATAAAAACCGCCCAGCGACGAACCCAGCACGGCCATGCGCTCGGTCGGCCAGCGGGCGATGCCCTGAGCAATCAGGGCCATGGCCTGCTGCGGCGATGCCGGCAGCTGCGGACACCACCAGTGCGGTGGGTGGGCCAGGCCGGCCACCGCCTGGGCCATGCGCCTGGCCTTGAACGACTGCGGGGAGGAGCGAAAGCCGTGCAGGTAGAGCAGATGGGTGGGCGGCAGGGGCATTGGCCGATCGTAAGCGATGCCCGCCCGGGCGCAGGGGGATAATCCGGCCATGGTTGCGGTGATTCGGAAAAACAGCCTCTGGCGGCGCTTTCTTCATCTGGTGCACGGCTTTGACGGGCCGCTGGCCTTTGCGGTGTTCGTGCTCGCGGGCATGGGCATGACCGTCATGTATTCGTCCGGCTATGACCATGGCACCCGTTTTGTGGACCATGGCCGCAACATGCTGATTGCCGGCTTCATCATGTTCGTGGTGGCCCAGGTCCCGCCCCAGCAGCTGATGCGCCTGGCCGTCCCGCTCTACATTGGCGGGGTGGCCCTGCTGGTGGCGGTGGCGGTGTTCGGCATCACCAAGAAAGGGGCGCGCCGCTGGATCAATGTCGGGGTTGTGATCCAGCCCAGCGAGATCCTCAAGATCGCCATGCCGCTGATGTTGGCCTGGTGGTTCCAAAAACGCGAGGGCCAGCTCAGACCGCTGGATTTCCTGGTGGCGGGTGTGCTGCTGGCCTTGCCGGTGGGCCTCATCATGAAGCAGCCCGATCTCGGGACCTCGCTGCTGGTGCTGGCGGCCGGCCTGTCGGTGATTTTCTTTGCCGGCCTCAAGTGGCGCTGGATCTTGCCGCCGGTGCTGCTGGGCGTGGTGGGGCTGGCGGTGCTGGTGCTCATGGAGCCCACCCTGTGCGCGCCCGGCGTGGACTGGAAGGTGCTGCACGAGTACCAGCGCCAGCGTGTGTGCACCTTGCTCGACCCCACCCGCGATCCGCTGGGCAAGGGTTTCCACATCATCCAGGGCATGATCGCCATCGGCTCCGGCGGCTTCTGGGGCAAGGGCTTCATGCAGGGCACGCAGACCCACCTGGAATTCATTCCGGAGCGCACCACCGACTTCATCTTTGCCGCCTACGGCGAGGAATTCGGCCTGGCAGGCAACCTGCTGCTGATCATCGCATTCACCTTCCTGATCTGGCGCGGTCTGCGCATCGCCAGAGAGGCGCCCACCCTGTTCAGCCGTCTGCTGGGCGGCAGCATGACCGTGATCTTTTTTGTCTATGCCTTCGTCAACATGGGCATGGTCAGCGGCATCTTGCCGGTGGTGGGCGTGCCTTTGCCCTTCATCAGTTACGGCGGCACCGCCATGGTCACGCTGGGGCTGGCGCTGGGCATCCTGATGTCGATTGCGCGCGCCAAGCAGCTGGTCCAGACCTGAGCCTGCCGGGCAAGTCCTGCGCCTGGCAGGGGCGGGCGCGCCTGCCTACAATGGCCTCATGATCTCGCGCGAACCCACCCTCGAACGCTTGGCCACGGCCAAGGCCCTCTTGCTGGACCCTTTCGGTCTGGACGAAACCCACCTCGGCCGCGCCTTGGCCGCGATCCAGGCGCACCAGGTCGACGACGCGGACTTGTACTTCCAGTACACCCGCTCGGAGGGCTGGAGCCTGGAAGAGGGCATCGTCAAGACCGGCAGCTTCAGCATCGACCAGGGGGTGGGCGTGCGCGCGGTGGCGGGCGAGAAGACCGCCTTCGCTTACTCCGACGACATCTCCGAGGCCTCGCTGATGGACGCCGCGACCACCGTGCGCGCGATCGCCGCGGCGGCGCAGAACCGGCGCAGCAAGGTGCCGGCCCGCAAGGTCTCGGCCAGCCGCTCGCTCTACCCCTCGCTGGACCCGATGTCCACCATGGACAGCACCAGCAAGGTCAAGCTGCTCGAGAAGGTGGAAAAGCTGGCCCGCGCCAAGGACCCGCGCGTGGTGCAGGTCATGGCCGGGCTGGCCACCGAATACGACGTGGTGCTGGTGGCGCGCGCCGACGGCACCCTGGCCGCCGATGTGCGCCCGCTGATTCGCTTGTCGGTGAGCGTGATTGCCGAGCAGGGCGGCCGCCGCGAGGCGGGCAGCAGCGGTGGCGGTGGCCGTTTTGGCCTGGCCTACTTTGACGACACCCTGGTGGAAACCTATGTCGATGAAGCCGTGCATGCCGCGCTCACCAACCTCGATGCCCGCCCGGCGCCTGCGGGCGAGATGACGGTGGTACTCGGCCCGGGCTGGCCCGGCGTGTTGCTGCACGAAGCGGTGGGCCATGGGCTGGAGGGCGACTTCAACCGCAAGGGCTCGAGCGCGTTTTCCGGCCGCATCGGCCAGCGGGTGGCCGCCAAGGGCGTGACGGTGCTCGACGACGGCACCATCGCCGACCGCCGGGGCTCGCTCAATGTGGACGACGAAGGCCATGCCAGCCAGAAAAATGTGCTGATCGAGGATGGCATCCTGCGCAGCTATATCCAGGACGCCATGAACGCGCGCCTGATGGGCGTCAAGCCCACCGGCAACGGCCGCCGCGAGAGCTACGCCCACGTGCCCATGCCGCGCATGACCAACACCTACATGCTCGGCGGCGACAAAGACCCGCAGGAGATCGTGGCCAGCATCAAGAAGGGCCTGTACGCCACCAATTTCGGCGGCGGACAGGTGGACATCACCAGCGGCAAGTTCGTGTTCTCGGCCAGCGAAGCCTACTGGGTCGAAAACGGCAAGATCCTCTACCCGGTCAAGGGCGCCACGCTGATCGGCAGCGGCCCGGAATCGCTCAAGAAGATCAGCATGATCGGCAACGACATGCGCCTGGACTGGGGCGTGGGCACCTGCGGCAAGGAAGGCCAGAGCGTGCCGGTCGGTGTTGGCCAACCGACCTTGCGCATCGACGGTCTGACGGTGGGCGGGACGGTCTGACCGGTTGGCTTGGCTTCTCTGAGGAGGAGCCTCTGTGAGGGCGCGGGGTGGGGCTCTCCCTGCGCCTCATGATGCGGGTACGCATAAATCGGCGCATGAAGACCCCCACCCCGCGCCCTCACAGAGGCGACGGGGTCTTCGACTCCGATCAAGGCAGCGCATGCCG
>Ga0315900_10000925_pt1 | contig 47633 bp, 39 predicted proteins | sample LakEriMetagenome_FD_203521 | JGI IMG/M metagenome (GOLD analysis project Ga0315900, IMG submission 203521) | Freshwater fungal communities from buoy surface, Lake Erie, Ohio, United States - Buoy 12 MA114 | ecosystem: Environmental > Aquatic > Freshwater > Lake > Lake biofilm | place: USA: Lake... | reverse complement strand
CGGCACGGCGCAGTGCAACGCGCGGACCCGAGCCCAGTGCGAGCATGTCGTTCAGGGTCCTGCCGGCGGCGGCCTGCGCGGCGCGCAGTGCATCGCCCTCGAACAGGCCGCGGGCCAGGGCCGCACCCAGGTCGAGGATCTCGTCGCCGATCGCCACGCCGCCGCGAGGCGTGCCGCCGGGGGGGCTGAATACGCCGAGCGGCAGGTTCTGCAACGGGAATACCTGATGCCCGCGGGCCGACTCGACCCAGCTCGCGCGATCGGCGTCGTGGGTCTCGTCCAGCGAGAAGATCGACTCGGGGATCATGCGCCCTCCAGCGTGGGGCCCGGTGCCGGGGTTGTGGCTTCCGCGCGCCAGCGACGCATCCGCGCGTGCAGTTCGTCGGACCCGGAGGTGCTCATGCGGCCGCCGGAGAATTCCCGGTAGAGCGCGTGCACGTTGACGACCATGCGCTCCCGGTCGAGCCAGTGCTCGTAGCCATCGAGCGGGATGTCGCGCGCGGCGTCGGCCTCGGGCATGCCCGCGTCGTGGCGCTGTCGCGCCTGGTCGCGGATATGGACGAGGTAGTCGCGCATGCGGCGCACGCCGTTCGGATCCGTGATCGGGCCATGTCCCGGGACGACCGTCTCGACGCCCCAGTCGATGATGCGGTCGCACGCCGCAATCCAGTTGGCGACCGGGCCGGCCCAGATGGCCGGATGCGCATCGACGAACAGGATGTCGCCGGTGAAGACCACCCGCTCGGCGGGCAGGTAGACCAGCACGTCACCGCGGGTATGCGCGGGGCCGACCTCGACCAGCCGCACCTCGCGCGAGCCCACATGGACGACGAGTTCCTGCTCGAAGGTCTCGGTCGGCGGCGTGTAGACCACGCCGGTCCAGTCGAAGCGTCCCCCGTAGAGCTCGTGCACCGCGAGCCCGACCTCGCCGAATTCCCGCCACCGTTGCTGCATCTGCGCCCGGACCTCGGGTCGCCGCGCCGCCATCTCCTCGGCGCAGGCACGGCTCGCGAGCATTCGCGCGCCGGCCACCAGCTGGTTGCCGAAGGTGTGGTCACCGTTCGAATGCGTGTTGACCAGGGTGCCGATCCGCGCGGCGGCAGGTACGGCCGAGCGGAAGCCTTCGAGCATCTCGCGCGTATGGGCGAGATCGAACAGCGTGTCGACCAGGAGGGTCTCGCCCTGGTCGCTGACCAGGCCGGCGTTGCTGTAGCCCCAGCTGCCATCGGGCTGGAGCCACGCATGGCATCCGTTGCCCAGATGATGCACCCCTCGGGTGAACGGCCGATGCGGCATTGCGGCTCCCGTACCGCGAAGACGACGACCCGCTGCGGCGCGCGCAAGCCTGCCTTCGGTACACCGGGAGTCTAGGCAGGCAGTGAACTGTCCGTCAACCGACTGGCGATCGATGTGATCACAGACCCTGGCCCATCGGCGAGAGCTGGATGTCGTGGACCTGTACGTGGGGCGGCGCGCCGATGACGTAGCAGACGGCCTCCGCGATGTCCTCGGGCAGGAGCGGGTGCAGCTTCTCGAAGTAGGACTCGTAGCGGAAGGCGCCGCCGCTGGCACGCTCGCGGAACTCGGTGGCGACCATGCCGGGGGAGATCATCGCGACCCTCACCCGCCGGCCTGCCGCGTGCAGTTCGGCGCGCAGGGTGTCGGTCATTGCGCGCAGCGCGAACTTCGACCCCTGGTAGAAGGCCCAGTCGGGTACCTGGCCGCGATGTCCGTAGATCGACCCCACGTTCACGATCTGCGCTTCGGCCTTGCCTTCCATCGCGCGCAGCGCCTCGCGCACGCACAGCACCGGGGCCGCCACGTTGGTGGTCAGCGTGTCCTGCCACTCCTGCCAGCGCCCGCTGGCGAGCGAACCCATCGAGCCGGTGCCGGCGTTGTTGACCAGGACGTCGGGCGCGTTCCAGTACGCGCAGACCTCGGCGAACGTCCGGACGACATCGTCCTCGCGGGTGACGTCGCAGCGCCATGCCTGGACGGTGCCGCCCGCGTCGCGCAATTCGGATTCGAGCACCGACAGGCGATCGAGGCGACGCGCGAGCAGTGCCACGCGCAGCCCTTCGCGCGCGAGCCGGCGGGCGATCGCCGCGCCGATGCCGCTGGACGCCCCGGTCACCACGGCCACGCGTCCGCGCCATCGCCCGATGCCGCCGTCCGCCTGCTGTATCTCGCCCATGATCGATTCCTCCCTGAGGCTGCTTATAATGCCCTGAAAGCGTGATCACGCCGCGACCCACGGCGGCGCAGGAGGATAACGATGAGCCAGACCGGCATCCGGTTCTGCACCAGTTTCGCGCGCGATGCCGTGTACGAGCCCGGGCTGCGCGCGTTCCTCGAGTATCGCGACCTCGGGTTGCGCGAGGCCACCGGTGGCCGTTTCCGCGCCCATGTGCTGCGCGTGAAGCGGGGCGAGGACCACAGCAGCCTGCACACCACCGGCCTGCATCGCCACCAACTCGACTTCCAGATGATCTTCGTCCTGAAGGGGTGGATCCGTTTCACCTACGAGGGGCAGGGCGAGAAGACCTTCGGCCCGGGCGACTGCTGCGTGCAGCCGCCCGGCATCGTGCACAACGAACTCGACTGCTCCGACGACCTCGAACTGCTGGAGATCACCTCGCCAGCGGAGTTCCGTACCGAACCCCTTGCCCCGTGAGCCCGACCATGGATGCTGCCGCCGCACTGCCGTTTCTCGCCGTCAATGCCGACGACATCGAGTGGGATGCCAACGTCACGCTGTTCCAGCTGCCGACCGGCGCCCACAAGATCCACCCCAACCTGAAGGTCAAGGTGCTCATGCGCGACGACGCGCGCGGGCAGGTCGCGGCGCTGGTCAAGTTCCCTCCCGGCTACGTCGAGCCTGCGCACCAGCACGTCACCTCCCATTGCGTGGTGGTCCTGGAAGGTGAGCAGCACGTGGCGGGCAAGGTGCTGCGGAAGGGCGACTTCCACTACGCACCCCCGGACACGATGCACGGGCCGTTCTCGTATCCGGTCGGCGGCATCGTGTTCTCGGTGATGCGCTTCCCGGTCGCGAACTGACGTCGCGGCACGCGGTGCGGCGGGTCAGCCCGTCGCGCCGTCCTCGAGCACCATCGCCGCGCCCTTCTCCGCGATCATGAACGTGGGCGCGTTGGTGTTGCCCGACACCAGCGTCGGCATGATCGACGCATCGACCACCCGCAGGCCTTCCACGCCGTGCACGCGCAGGCGGGCATCGACTACCGCCTCCGGCCCGCGCCCCATCGCGCAGGTGCCCACCGGGTGGTAGCTGATGCCGCCGCGCCGGCGAAGGTGATGTTCCATGGCGGTGTCGTCGGTGCAGTCCGGTCCCGGGTCGTGCTCGCGGACGACCAGGCCCGCGATGGCCGGCTGCTGCATGAGCCGGCGCGCGGCCTTCATGCCGGCGAGCAGGGTCGGGAGGTCGCGCTCGTCGCTCAGGTAGCCGGGGCGGATCAGCGGTGCCTCCATCGGATCGGCCGAGCGCAGGGCGACCTCGCCGCGGCTCAGCGGACGCAACAGTCGCGCCACGACCGAAAAACCCGCGAACCGGTGCAGCGGACGACCCGCGCGGTCGCCGCTGAACAGCGCGAGCCCGATCTGCACGTCGGGGCGCTGCACCGCCGGGTCGGTGCTGATGAATCCGGCCGCATACGAGGCGCCCATGGCCAGCAGCCCCTTGCGCAGCAGCGCATAGCGCAGCAGCGCGCCCAGCCCGCGCAGCGGATTGGCCAGCGCTGAATTGAGGGTCCACGGATGGGCGCACGCGTAGACCAGCCGCCCGTTGTAGTGGTCCTGGAGGTTGGCGCCTACACCGGGCAGGTCGGCGACGACCTCGATGCCGAGGGCCCGGAGGCGTTCGCCGGGCCCGATGCCCGAGAGCTGCAGCAGTTGCGGCGAGTTGAAGGCACCCGCGCACACGATCACCTCGCGCCGAGCCTGCACCTGCCGCAGGCGGCCGTCGCAACGGTATTCGATGCCGGCTGCGCGCCGCCCGCGCAGCAGCACCCGGGTGGCATGCACGCCGGTTCGCACTTCGAGATTCGCACGCCTGCGCGCCGGATGCAGGTAGGCGGTGGCCGCGCTCGAGCGCAGGCCGTCGCGGGCGGTCAACTGCACGTAACCGAATCCGTCCTGGCGCTCGCCGTTGAAGTCGGGGTTGCGCCGGTAGCCGGCCTGCTCGGCCGCGCCGATGAACGCATCGCACAGCGGATGCGGTTCGGCCGGATCGGAGACCTTGAGCGGACCGCCCGCGCCATGCCAGGGGTCCGCACCGCGCTGCTGGTCTTCGCAGCGCCGGAAGAAGGGCAGCGTGTCGCGTGCGGACCAGCCCTCGTTGCCGAGCGCGGCCCAGTGGTCGTAGTCCTCGTGCTGCCCGCGGATGTAGACCAGGCCGTTGATCGAACTCGATCCGCCCAGCACCTTGCCCCTGGGCTGGGCGATGGCGCGCCCGGCGGTCTCGGACGCGGGCTCGCTCGTGTATCGCCAGTTCACGCGAGGGTCGTCGAAGTGGCGACCGTAGCCCAGCGGGATGCGGATCCAGGGGCTGCGATCCTCTCCCCCTGCCTCGAGCAGCAGCACCCGGTGGCGGCCGGATTCGCTCAGCCGTGCCGCCATCACGCAACCGGCCGTGCCCGCGCCGACCACCACGTAGTCGAACGTATCCGTCGCCTCGGTGCCCACCGTGGTGTCCCCCGCGTGCGTTCGCCGCGTTGCCTGCGCGCGGTCTCGTCATGTCGATGGACCGCAGTCTAGCGCGCCGCTGCCTTGACCGTGCAGGCCGCAGGCCCGTACCCTGCGCGGACAGGAGCCCGGACGACGGGCAAACCACACCACGTGATCGCGGCCTGCACCGGTACGGGACGAGCCGCGATCGCAAGCCGACAAGGTCCGCAGAGACCGGGAGGAGCGTGATGAAGCACTGGCCTCGATGCGCGCTGGTCGCGGGACTGGCGCTGGCGGCAGGACTGCCCGCATTCGCGGCGGCCGCGCAGTTTCCGGAGCGCTCGCTGCGCTTCATCGTTCCGTTCCCGCCGGGCGGGGGCACCGACGGCTTCGCGCGGGTCCTCGGCGGCAAGCTCCACGAGATCCTCGGGCAGCCGGTCATCATCGACAACCGTGCCGGCGCCCAGGGCAGCATCGGCACCGCGCTCGGTGCGCGGGCAGCACCCGACGGGCACACCCTCACGGTCGGCCACTCCGGCTCGCTGGTGATCAACCCGCACCTCTACGCGCAGACCGGCTACGACACGCTGCGTGACTTCGCCCCCGTGTCCGGCGGGGTCAGCATGCCCTTCGCGCTCGCGGTGCACCCCTCGGTACCCGCCGCGACCGCGCGCGAGCTGGCGGGCTACGCGAAGGCGAACCCCGGCAAGCTCACGTTCGCCTCGTCGTCGTCGGGTCCCTGGATCGCCGGCGAACTGTTCCGCCTCACCACCGGGACGAACATGGTCCACGTGCCCTACAAGGGCGGCGCGCCGGCCACGGCCGCATTGCTGGGCGGCGAGGTGTCGGTGATGTTCACCGTGCCGTTCACGACGGTGCCCCAGGTCAAGGCCGGGCGCCTGCGCGTGCTGATGGTGCTTGCGCGCTCGCGCATCGAGGCCTTGCCCGAGGTACCGACCGCGGTCGAGGCGGGCTACCCCGAACTGGCCAACGTGAGCGAGTGGTACGGCGTGGTCGTGCCTTCCGGCACGCCGCGGACCACCATCGTCCGGCTCAACGCGGCGGTGGTTCAGGCGCTGCAGTCCGCCGACGTCCAGAAGCGTCTCGCCGAGCTGGGCCTGACGGCTGCACCGAGCACGGCGGAGGCGTTCGGCCAGATGATCCGCGAGGAGTACCTGCGCTGGGGCAAGGTCGTGAAGGCGTCGGGCGCGAAGCTGCTCGAGTAGGAGCCGCGCGCACCGGCGACCGTCCGCACCCGTTCGAGCGGTGGCCGGATGATGCTGGCCGCTCCGGGCCTCGATGAGCGGCGATCCGCCCCGTGCCTACTCGGGGGAGAGCCCCAGCGCCTGGACCAGCCGGCGCTTGTACTCGGAGTCCTCGCGCGCCCGGCGTTCGAAGCCCGCCCCATTCACCCAGGCCACCTTCTGTCGCACCTTGAGCCCGAAGGCGCGGAAGGCCTCGGAGCCAACTGCCTCGGCGCAGCCGCGCTCGAGCGCTGCCATCACGGGTGCGGGCAGCCCACGGGGCGCGAACAGGCCCTGGTAGCCGGGAGGCACCGCGGGCATTCCGAGTTCCGCCGAGGTCGGCACCTCGGGGAGAAAAGGCAGTCGCGCATCGCTGAACACGGCGAGCGGACGCAGCGTACCCGCGGCCGAACCCATGCCGGACACGCTGAAGTCGATCTGGCCGCCGAGCACCTGCGGGATGATCTGCGCGTCGCCGCGGAACGGGACGTGGATCAGTTTCAGCCCCAGCTCGCGCGCGAATCCCTCGCCGGAGAGGTGCCCCACGCTGGCGATGCCCGAGCTCGCGAAGGACAGTCGACCGGGCTGGGCGCGCGCGTCCTCGACCAGGTCGTTGAGGTTGCGGTAGCGCGATCGGGGTGAGACCGCGATCGCGAAGATGTTCTCGAACACCTGGCAGACGTACGTGAAGTCGCCGAGCCCATAGGGCAGCTTCTTCATCAGGTGGGGTGCCGCGCTCACCGCCGAGGTGGGTCCGAAGGCCAGCGTGTAGCCGTCGGGTCGCGAGGCGGCCAGCTGGGCGAAGCCGATGGTCCCGCCTGCGCCGTCGCGATTGCTCACCACGAACTGCCCGCCGGTCGCGCGCCCGAGCTGCTCGATGAAGGCGCGGCCCATGACGTCCGAGTTGCCCCCCGCGGAGTAGGGGATGATCACCTGCACCGGCTGGGACGGGTAGCGGTCCTGGGCGAGCCCTGCGGAGGCGCCGAGCAGGACGAGCGTTGGGAGGCTGCGAGCCAGCAGGGCGTGCATGCCGGGGACTCCGGAGGGGTTCGGGCAATCGACGAGCGGATGCTGTCCGCTCGCGGCCGGGCAGTCTAGGCGTCGCGAGCCGCTGCGGTCAAACCGGTGGCCGGGGGCTCGACTCGCCGCTCCGGTAGGGCTGCGCCCGCGTCCCTATAATCCGGGTCGGGGCCGACCGCGCGCTGCGATGATCCCTGCACCGGCGCGCGCCTTGCCCCGACCTCGCCGCAGGAGCCCAGCCGGGATGCATGACCTGAAGAACCCCACGAGCCCGCGAACCGGAGGCGCCGGTGCGCGACGGGCCACGGCGCTCGCGTGCGTGCTGCTCGCGTCGGGCGTCGCCGTCGCGCCGGTGGCCGCGCAGCCCCAATACCCGGTCAAGCCGCTGCGCATCATCTCGCCGTACTCGCCCGGGGGGATCGGCGATACGCTCCCGCGCGCCCTCGCCGTCGGCCTTGCCGACGGCCTGGGTCAACCGGTGATCGTCGAGAACCGTCCGGGCGCCTCCCAGGCCATCGGCATGCAGGCGGCGGCGCGCTCGGCACCCGACGGCTACACGCTGGTTCTGGGCAGCGTCACCAGCCTCGCCATCAATCCCGCGGTGGCGCGTGAACTGCCCTACGATCCGGTGCGCGATTTCTCGCCGGTCGCGCTGTGCATCACCACGCCGCTCTATCTCGTGGTCCACCCGTCGGTGCCCGCGCGCTCGGTGCAGGAACTGGTCGCGCTTGCGCGTCGACAGCCCGGACGCATCACCTACGCCTCCGGAGGCAATGGCTCCTCCAACCACCTCGCCGGCGAGTTGCTTCGCATGCTCGCGCGCGTCGATCTCCTGCACGTGCCCTACAAGGGCGCGGGTCCCGCGATGGCCGACGTGATGGGCGGGCATGTCGACATGATGCTCGGCGCGGCCGGTCTCTCCGAGGCAAGGGCGGGGCGCGTGCGCGTGCTCGGGGTGACCAGCGCGCGGCGTACGGCCGCCGCCCCCGAGGTGCCCACGCTGCAGGAATCCGGCGTGCCGGGATACGAGGCGACCATCTGGTTCGGCCTGCTCGCGCCCGCAGGCGTGCCGCCGGCCCTCATCGATCGCCTGTCGCGAGAGGTGGGGCGGGTGCTCGGCCAGCGGACGCTGCGCGAGGCGTTCCCGACGGTGGACATCGCCCAGGGCACGCCGGCGGCGTTCGCCGAGTTCATCAGGCGGGAAATGGACAAGTGGCGCAAGGTGGTGTCCGGCGCGCGCATCGAATCGGGGCTGGGCAATTGAGCAAGGTCGTGGCAGGACCGATCGCCGTCGGCCGATCGTGGTCAATGCAGCGTGCGCGGTGCGACCGGCCCCGCTGCCGCCGGTCGGTCGTCGACCGGCCGCCGATCCCGGCGAGCTGCATGTACGGGGCGGGTTGCCCGGAGGAGACGCGCGCATGAGGTCAATGGATATCGCCATCGCAGGCGCCGGCATCGGCGGGCTTGCGGCTGCCGCGTTGCTGCTGCGCGCGGGCCATCGCGTCACCGTGTACGAGCAGGCCGAGCGATTCGCTCGCGTCGGGTCCGGCATCCAGATGGCACCCAACGCAATGAAGGTGCTGCGATGGCTCGGGGTCGAGCAGCGGCTGGTGGCGACCGGTTTCCAGGCCGAGTTCGCGATCAGCCGTACCTGGGACAGTGGTGCCGAGACCAGCCGCCTCGAACTGGGCGACGCGGTCGCGCGCGAATTCGGTGCGCCCTATCTGTTCCTGCATCGGGCCGACCTGCACGCCGCCATTGCCGACATCGTGCCGCCCGAGGTCGTCCGGTTCTCGCACCGCCTCTCCTCCGTGCGCGAGGATCGGGACGGGGTGACGCTCGGGTTCGAAGGCGGTGCACGGGAGCGCGCCGACCTGCTGGTGGGGGCCGACGGCGTGCATTCGCGGGTGCGCGAGATCCTGCTCGGCCCGGAACGGCCGCGCTACACCGGACGCGTCGCGTATCGCACGGTGCTGCCGGCCGAACGGGTACGCGGGCTGAGCCTCGAACCGGTACGCACCAAGTGGTGGGGGCCCGACCGGCACATGGTCGTCTACTTCGTGAGCCGCAACCGCGACCAGCTGTACTTCGTGACCAGCGTTCCCGAGCCTGCGGAATGGGCCACCCCCGAGTCGTGGTCGTCCAGGGGCGAACTCGATGAACTGCGCGCCGCTTATGCCGGATTCCACCCCGAGGTGCAGGCGCTCCTCGACGCCTGTCCCGAAGTGTGGAAGTGGGCGTTGTTCGAGCGGGATCCGCTTGCGCGGTGGTCATCGGAGCGCGTGGTGCTGCTCGGCGATGCCTGCCATCCGATGACGCCCTACATGGCGCAGGGCGCGGCCTCCGCGCTCGAGGATGCAGCCGTGCTGGCGCGGTGCCTCGACGAGGCGCAGCCCGGGTCGGTGCACGAGGCGTTCGTACGCTACGAGCGCATCCGCAAGCCGCGGGCCTCCACCATCCAGGCGGGATCGAGCGCCAACAACTGGCTTCGCGACCGTGCGGACCCGGGCTGGGTCTACGGCTACGACGCCTGCACGGTCGATCTCGAGGCCATCGGGGCGGGTTGAGCGGCGCCGGTCAACGCGGGCGCGTCCCCAGGCGGCCCGACGGTAGCGGTTCCTGTCCCGCCGTCGTCTGTCCTCCCGGTGCCGCGGAGCGCTCCCGCCACCATGCGCCCGGGGTGACGACCCGCCGCCGCATCCGGCTGAAGGCGAGCAGCTTCCGGTCGAGCGTCAGCAGGCGCAGGCGATCGTCGGCGCGCAACAGCGCCCAGAGGTGCGCGTCGCCCGGATCGGGCGCGGCGCGCCCGCCATCGGCGATCGGCGCGGGGTCGCAGTGATGCGCGCGGCGCGCCAACTCGTCGAGCAGGCCCTCGACGCCGCCTCCGGGCAGTCGCAGGCGATGCGCGATCGCAGGCCGCGCGAGCACGACCCGGTATTCCCGCAGCAGCCGCTCGCTGGCCACGAAATCGATCGAACCGTCCCGCATGCCCTCGACGATGCAGGCCCACGGACCGGGTCCGCCGGCGGTCGGCAGCCCTGCCACCAGCACGCAGGTGTCGACGATCACCGGAGCCGGGATCGGCTCGGGGCGAAGCCCGGCCAGGGCGGGTGGCGTGCAGGCGCTCGCGGAACGATCGATCATGGTCGGGGGGCTGCGCACGCCGCCGGGGCGAGCGACGGCGCGGTTGCCCGGTGCGCTCGAGGTGCCGCGGCGCTCGCCGCGTGCTCGGTATACTGGACCCAACGACAGGCCAGGCTGCGACCTTGCCGATACTGGAGGATGCCATGAGCCACCATCCGATGCGCCGGCGTACCCTCGCCGTGCAGGCCGGCCTCGCGCTGGCGGCCTTCGCGCTCGCTGCCCCCGGGGCCCATGCACAGGGCTGGCCTGCCAGGCCGCTGCGCATCATCGTGCCGTTCGCGCCGGGCGGATCGACGGACATCGTCGCGCGTGCGCTGGGTGCACGCGTGGCGGAGAGCCTCGGGCAGCCGGTGCAGGTCGACAATCGGGCCGGCGCCGGTGGCAACCTCGGCGCCGAAGTGGCCGCGCGCGCAGCGCCGGACGGCTACACCCTGTTCATGGGCCACGTGGGCACGCTCGCGATCAACCCGGCGCTCTATCGCAAGCTGCCCTACGATCCGATCCGCGACTTCACGCCGATCACGCTGGCCATCGCCAGCCCGCTGGTGCTGGTGGTGCATCCGTCCTTCGCCGCGCGCTCGCTGGGCGAGATGCTGGCCCTCGCTCGCTCGCGTCCGGGCGAGCTCACGTTTTCCTCGGCCGGCACCGGCAGTGCGTCGCACCTCGCGGGCGAGCTGCTCAACAGCGTGGCGAAGGTCCGCATGCTGCATGTTCCCTACAAGGGGACCGGCCCCGCGACGGTCGCCGTGATGAGCGGCGAGGTGACGATGATGTTCAGCGGGCAGGGGACGACCTGGCCTCTCGCCCGGTCCGGCAAGCTGCGCGTGCTCGCGCACACCGGCTCGGCACCGATCTCGAGCGCGCCGGATCTGCCCGCGGTCGTCGGCCGCGTGCCCGGCTACGAGGTGATCAACTGGCACGGCGTGCTCGCGCCCGCGGGCACGCCGACCGAACTGATCCGTCGCCTGCATGGCGAATTCACCCGGGCGCTCGGATCCACCGAGGTGCGTTCGAGGCTCACGGCGGATGGCTTCGAGGTGGTCGGCAACACGCCCGAGGCGTTCGCGAAGTTCATCGCGGCCGAAAAGGACAAGTGGGCCGCGGTGATCCGCAACGCCGCAATCCCGCAGGAGTAGAGGGGCGCCGACGATGTCCGGAATGACCGCGGTCGAGAAGGTGTTCGCGAGGGCCTGCAGTCGGGCGCGCGTGGCGCCGGGCGATATCGTCCACCCGCAGCCCTCCCGCGTGTTCGTGCACGACGGCCATGTCGAGGGATTCCGCCGCCAGCTCGATGCGCTGGGCATCGATCGCATCAGTGCACCCGAGCGGGTGGTGTTCGCCACCGACCACGAGGTGGTGTACCTCACCCCTCGCGCCGCCGAGCGCGGGACGCGGATCCGCGCGACGGCGCGCGACTGGAAGATCGGGCACTTCCACGACGTCGGGCAGGGTGGGCACGGGCACCTGTTCCCGATGGAGACCGGGCTGGTATCGCCGGGCATGCTGGTGTTCGCGAGCGACATGCACTGCTCGAACTTCGGGGCGATCGGTGCGGTTCCGGTCCGCTCCGGCCCGGAGACGGTGAGCGTGCTCGCGATGGGCAGCGTGTGGACGGCAGTACCCGCAAGCGTGCGGGTCGAACTGCGCGGGCACCCTGCACGCGGCACGGGGGGACGCGACGTCGGCTTCCTGCTTGCGCGCGAACTCGCGCGCGGGCCGAACCGCATCGACGTGGACTATCGCTACCTCGAGATCGCAGGCCCGGCGCTCGACGCGTTCGGGCTGCACGAGCGCGTGGCCCTGTGCAATTCGCCCACCGAAATCGGAGTCGCCGGGGTGTACCTGCAGCCGTCCGCCGCGCTGCTCGCGTGGTGCCGCGAACGGGCGCGGCAGCCGTTCGCCCCGGTCGCGAGCGACGAGGATGCCCGCTACGAGCAGACCTTCGTGCTCGACATCGAAGGCCTGGGCCCGCAGGTGGCGCTACCGGGCAGTCCCGCCGACGCGGTCGATCTCGCCGAGGTGGCCGGGCAGCCGATCCAGCATGCCTACATCGGCTCCTGCGGCTCCGGGCTGTACGAGGATCTCGCCGTCGCGGCGCGGCTGCTGCGAGGGCGACGGGTGGCCGACGGGACACGGCTGTTCGTCGTGCCCGGCACGGTGGAGGGCGCGCGACGGCTCGCGGCCGACGGGCTGGTGGACGTGTTTCTCGCCGCGGGCGCGGTGGTCCTGCCGCCCGGGTGCGGACCCTGCGCCGGAGGCAACCTCGGTCCGATGCATTCGGGCGAGGTCTCGATCTCAACGGCGGCCACCAATCATGCCGGCCGCATGGGGGCGAAGGACGCGCGCTGTTTCCTCGCGAGCCCCGCCACCGTGGCCGCATCGGCCATTGCGGGACGAATCGCCGATGCGCGCGAACTGGCTGGAGTGGGTCCATGAGCCCGGACCCGGTCCGCTGGCGCTATCGGGGTACCGCCCATTGCTTCGGCGATGACCTCGAACACGACGCGCACATGATTCCCTTCGAGTTCGTGATCCGGCGGGTGACCGATCCGGCCGAACTGCTGCCCCACCTGTTCGAGGCCGTGCGCCCCGGACTGGCCGCGCGCATGAAGGCCGGCGACGTGCTGGTGGCCGGACAGCGCTTCGGCAAGGGCAAGGCGCACATCCAGGCCTACCTCGCGCTCAAGGCGATCGGCGTGGCGATCGTCTGCGAGTCGCTGCCGTACAACACCTACCGGGCGCTGGTCGGGCTCGGCCTGCCCTTCATGTCCGGCTGCGAGGGCGTGACGGGACAGGTCGCCGACGGCGAGGAGATCGAGGTCGACTTCAGCACCGGTGCGTTCATCAACCATTCCCGCGGCACGCGGCACGCCTACCCGCCGCTGCCCTCGCAGGCGCGCGACATCATCGAACTCGGCGGAACCGAGGGCGTGCTGCGTGACTGGTGGGCGCGGACACGCGCGGCGGAACACGGAGGACGATGATGACCCACGACGAGACCCGGGGACGCGCCCCGGCATCACGGACCGCGGCTGCCGGAAGCACGACAGCCCGACCCCGCGGCTCCGAGGCGATGCCGCGGTTCGCGCCGGTCGTGCCCGTCCGGGCGCGTGCGTGGCACGACGCCGCGGAGTCGGCGCGATGGGTGGCCTGCATCGGCGCCGCGATCACCCTGGCACCGTTGGGCGCCGTCGCGCATGCGCAGTCCGCCTATCCGGTGCGGCCGGTACGGCTGATCGCCCCTTTCCCGCCCGGCGGGTCGAGCGACCTGATCGCGCGGGTGCTGGCCCAGAGACTGACCGAGGCGTTGCCGCACCCGGTGCTGATCGACAACCGCCCCGGGGCGGGCAGCAACCTCGGAACCCAGCTGGCCGCACGCGCGGTGCCGGATGGACACACGCTGCTGCTGGGCAGCGTGACCAACGCCATCAACGCCACCCTGTATCGCGACCCGGGCTACGACCTGATGCGCGATTTCTCGCCGATCTCGAAGCTCGCCATCGGTCCCAACGCGCTGGTGGTGCACCCCTCGGTGCCGGCGCGCAGCGTTGCGGAACTCGTGCGCCTTGCGCGCGCGCGACCCGGCCAGCTCAACTACGGGTCGGGCGGCAGCGGGACCACGTCCCACCTGAGCGGCGAGATGCTGCGATCGATGGCGGGCATCGACATCGTGCACATCCCGTACAAGGGAACGGGCCAGTCGGTGGGCGACCTCGTCGCGGGCCACATCCACTTCGTGTTCGCCAGCATGCCGGTGGTGATGCCGCAGATGAAGGCGGGGCGCCTTCGTGCGCTGGCCGTGACCGGTGCGCAGCGCACACCGCAGGCGCCCGACCTGCCGACGGTGGCCGAGGCGGGTATCGCGGGCTACGCGTTCGACACCTGGTGGTCGTTGCTCGCCCCGGCCGGCACCGCTCCTGCGATCGTGACCCAGCTCAATGGCGAGGTGCGGCGCATCCTCGCGCTGCCCGACGTACGCCAGCGGTTCGCCGAACTGGGCATCGACGTGCTGCCGAGCACACCCGCCGAACTGGGCGAGTTCACCCGCTCGGAGATCGAGCGGCTGGCGAAGATCATCCGCCAGACCGGCCTCAAGGCCGAGTGACGCGCGGGCTCGCCGCGCGCCGGCGGTGCGCTCAGGATGCGAGACCCGGATCGGCTTCGAGTCTCTCGCGAAGCTGCCGGGCCGCGTCTTCGGCCGCGACCAGCACGAGCTTCATCGTCGCGCGCGTGGCGCCGACGAACAGCCGGCTCGACGCGCGGGCGTCGAGTTGCGCGAAGTCGATCTCCGTGAGGATCACGCAGCCGGCCGCCTGACCCTTGAACCGGTGCACCGAGTCGACCAGCACGTCGCCATCGGTGAACTCCTGCTGCCCCAGCAGGTCGTAGCGGCCGGTGGGCGCGCGCAGGCGATACGGACCGATCCGGTCATAGGGCGCGAGCATCGAGCGGTCGCGACCGCGATAGCTGATCACGGCGATCTGCGCCCGCGAGAAGCCGGCGCCGAGCGCGCGGCTGATCGCGGTGACGGTGCTGTCGATGAGCGAACGCCCATCGTGATAGGCGAGCAGTTCGACCTCGTGGCCCTCGACCGGACTGCCCGCGACGAGCGTCGCCTCCGGGGGGAGCAGGCGATTCAGCGCCTCGAGCACCCGGCGCGGCGTGCGGTAGTTCACCTCCGAGCGCAGGACGACCCAGCCCGGCAGTTCGACCGGCGGACGGGCGTAGAGGTTCTGCATCGGATCCTCCAGCCACCATGCACGGCCCTCCGGCCTGAGGAGGCGCATCAGATTGCGCGCCCACTGCGGGTGCATGTCCTGGCCCTCGTCGACCAGCAGCTCGTCGTACGGCGTGGCTTCCCCCGCGGCAACGGCATCGAGCGCGGATTCCAGGGAGGCGAACACACCCGGTTGCCCGAAGTCGGGTCGCTGCCCGCGGGCGCGCATGATCCGCTCGCCCAGCTGATGGTAGGTGAGCGCATCGCAACCGGTGGGCGCGATGCGGGCGATGTGGTCGGCCAGCGGCCGGTTGTAGCAGACGTACAGCGTACGGCGCCCCGCGGCGGCCGCATCCCGCATGACGGCCAGCGCGAGCTGGGTCTTGCCGGAACCCGCCGTGCCGACCACGCGCAGCCGCTGCGGCTGGCATTCGACGCGTCGGGCCCACCACGCGAGACCTGCGGAGAGCCGCGTGTAGAGCGCAGCCGCCTCGCCGACCATCGCGCTGGTGTCCGGAACCAGGTGCATCACCTCGGACAGCACGCCGTGTACGGCGGAGATCGCGCGCATCGGTGGCGCATCCGCGGGCAACAGGCGACGGACGATGTCGGCCAGCTGGTCGCGCCGATGCGCATCGACGATGCGCTCCGGCGGGATGCCGGCGGTGCCCGGAGACCGGATGGTGTAGTCCGGGCAGTACAGGATCGACTGCACCACCACGTGCTCGCCCCGGCAGACCTGCAGCAGCCGCGCGCGCAGGGTGTCGGTGGAGGCGGCGAGGCGCAGGGGCACCGGCTTGTCGCCATCGGAGTACCGCTTGAGCAGGCCGTCCGCGGTCTCCAGCAGCAAGCCGGCCTTCTGCTCGATCAGCAGAACCTGGCCCGCGCCGCTCACGATCGCGAAGTCGATCTCGCCGTAGCGCGTGCGCTGCTGCGGGTCGATCCGCGTCCAGTGCACGCCGTGGTAGACGGTGTAGGAGTCGTCCAGGGCCGAGGCGAGTTGCCGCAGCGTCTGGCGCTCGCGCTCGATGCCGGGCGATACCGGCACCTGATCCCAGCCGGAGGGGTGGATGCGGGCCATTGCTCAGTCGTTCACGCGGGCTCGAGCCAGCCTCGGCGCGCGCGCAGGGGATCGCGCGGGCGGTCCGCGCGGATCCCGGGGAGGGAGCGATCGGGCATGATCACGACTCGGGTGGAGTGGGTGCGCCGCCATGCCCGCCGAAGGCGCGGCGCATGGCGGAGAGCATGCGATCGGCGAAATCCGACTCGCCGCGCGAGTCGAAGCGCGAGAACAGGGCGGCCGCCATCACGGGCACCGGCACGCCCAGCTCGACCGCCGACTGCACGACCCAGCGGCCTTCGCCAGAGTCGCCGACGCGCGGGGAGTCGCGACTCAACGCGGGGTCTGCAGCCAGTGCCTCGGCCGACAGGTCGAGCAGCCAGGAGCCGATCACGCTGCCGCGCCGCCAGAGCTCGGCAATCGCCGCCACATCGAGCGCGGGGGCGAACTTGCCGCTCGGCGCATCGGGGCCCGCGAGCGAGGTGCCGGCCCGCGCGAGCAGGTTGAAGCCTTCGGCGTAGGCGGCCATCAGGCCGTACTCGATGCCGTTGTGCACCATCTTCACGAAATGACCCGAGCCGGTCGGCCCGCAGTGCAGCCAGCCCCGGCGTTCGGTGCCGCCCGGGCGTCCCGGCGGCACTGCCCGCGCGGGGGCGGCCGACTCGCCCGGAGCCAGCGCCTCGAAGACGGGGGCGAGCGTCTGCACGGCCCGCTCGCTGCCGCCGATCATCAGGCAGAAGCCGCGCTGGTTGCCGTGGATGCCGCCGCTCGTGCCGACATCGAGGAAGTGCACCCCGCGTGCAGCGAGCTTCGCCGCGCGCCGTGTCGCCTCGAGGTAGTGCGAATTGCCGCCGTCGATCAGGGTGTCGCCCGCATCCAGATGCGGCAGCAGCGCGTCGATGGCGTCGTCCACCGCGACGGCGGGCACCATCAGCCAGACCGCGCGCGGCGCGGGCAGCAGACCCGCGAGTGCGGCGGGCGACGCGGCGAGGGTCACGCGGTCCAGCGCGGCGGCGGTGGCCGCAGCCTGCTCGGAGGCGTCATGCACGATGCAGTCGATGCCCGCACGGCCCAGGCGTGCTGCGATGCCTGCGCCCATGCGCCCCAGGCCGACGAGACCGAGCCTCATGCGATGTCCTCGTGTTCGAACGCTCGACAGTACACCGTAGCCGGTCGCCGGTCGCCGGTGCGCGGGCCTGGCTCGGATGCGAATGCCCGGCATGCGGGGCGCCTGTGCGGCGGCGGGATCAGGACCGGCATGCAGGGACTGGACGCGGCACTCATCCGGGACGGCGCGCAGTCAGTCGAGTTGCAGTTTTCGGGAGCGGATGACGCGCGACCATTTGTCGTTTTCCTGTCGGCCGAACGCCGCGAATTCGTCCGGTCCGAGCGGATTGACCTCTGCACCGGCGCCGGCGAACTTCGCGCGCACGTCGGGGAGCGCCAGGGTGCGCGCCAAAGCGTCGGCCAGGATCAGCACGGTATCGCGTGCGATCCCCGCAGGCCCGACCAGGCCCTGGAAGCCGACCGATTCCATGGCCGCCAGGCCCAGTTCCCGCACGGCAGGCACGTCGGGCAGTTGAGGGTCGCGCCGCGGGCCGGTGACCGCCAGCGCGCGCAGGCGACCGCTGCGCACATGGGGAAGCAGGGCGCTACCCGAATCGATCATCAGGTGGGTCTGGCCACCGAGCAGCTCCGCGATCGCCGGGGCGCTGCCCTTGTAGGGCACGTGCGTGAGGTCCAGCCCGGTGGCCGCATTCATCAGCTCCCCGTTGAGATGGGTGGAGGTTCCCGCGCCGCCGGAGGCGAAGTTGGCGCGGCCGGCATTCGCGCGCGCCCAGGCGACGAACTCGCGCAGGTCGCGGGACGGATGATCGGCGCGGGTCACCGCGATGTAGCTGCCGAGGCTGATCTGGCCGATCCAGGTGAACTGCCGGACCGGGTCGTAGGGGGGCTTCGACTGCAGGTGGGGGGCGATCGCGAAGGGTCCGGTATTCGCGACGAGCAGGGTGTAGCCGTCCGGTTGTGCGCGGGTGAGTTCGCCCGCCGCGAGCGTGCCGCCCGCGCCCGGCCGGTACTCGATCACCATGGGCTGGCGCAGGATGTCCTGCATGGGGTTCTGCACGACCCGGGCGGCGAAATCGATGCCGCCTCCCGGGGGATAGCCGACCACCAGGCGGATCGGCCGGTTGGGGAAGGCCTGCGCGACGGCGGCCAGCGCCAGGCCCAGCGTACAGACGACCAGCACGACATTGAGCAGCCTCTTCATCGCAGTCCTCTCCGGGAAGGTGATCGACTGCTGGCGATCGTACCGAAAGCGGACGGTCGGAGCCGAGGGCGTGCGGCGGCGTTGACCCGGCATTCGCGCCTCGCGACAATCCGGGCGCAGGGGTCGCCGCCGGGTCCGGCGGGGCGCTGCGAGCGGATCGGGGCAGGGGTTGGCAGCCAGCGGGAGGTGGCGTGGGCGATGGCGTGCTCGTGGAGCGCGGCGTGCAGTACGGCCGCGGCATGGTCGGGGTCTCGGGCGGCCATCCGCACGAGCGTGCGCTGTGTGCCGACATCTACCGTCCCGCCGAGCCCGGGGGCGATCGCCCGGCGGTCGTGCTCGCCTTCGGCGGCGCGTTCCACCGCGGCTCCCGCGAGGACGACACGGTGCGCGAGGACGGACCGAAGAACACCGCCGTCGCCGAGTACTGTCGCCGCCTCGCCGCACGCGGCTACGTCGGCCTGTCGATCGACTACCGGCTGATTCCCGAAGACCCGGCGCCCGGTGACGCGCCGGTACTGGTGGACCGCGAGCGCGTGCCGCGATCGCGGCTGGATGTCGTGCGCAGGATCATGGGCCTGCCACCGGCCACGACCGGGATGGTGGCAGACGGCATCGAGGCGGCGGCCGCCGACTGCACGGCCGCGCTGCGCTGGGTGCACGCGTCGGCGAAGCAACTGGGGATCGATGCGCGACGGATCGCGGTGGGCGGATTCTCGGCCGGCGGACGATCGATGATGCATGCGGTATTCGCCAACCGCGTGCCGGCGGCGGCCGTGGTCGCGATCTCCGGCTACCTGGGTGTCGACGAACTGCATCGCTACGTGTCCGGTGCGCCTGGCGAGCCGCCGGTGCTGGCCCTGTGGGGCGAGCGCGATCTCGACTACGTGCTCGAGCAGGCGCCGGCGCTGGTCGAGCACGCGGCCCGCGTCGGCCTGCCGGTGGAGGCCGTGCGCATACCGGGGGTCGGCCATTTCTATCCCGCCGAGGCCGAACTGGCGCCGGGCTCCGGCGTGGCGACCGTGCAGGCGGCGATCGAACGGTTCCTCCTGCGACGCTTGGGGCGCTGATCGCGCCACGCCGCTCAGCCGGTGCCGCGTCGCGGCTTGCGTCCGGCGCGGGCGAGCAGCCGGTCCCATGCCCACGGCGGGATCACCCGCATCGCGCGTCCGACGAAGGCCCAGGGCCAGGGCACCAGGGCCAGGCGATGCCCCGCTTCCGCTGCGCGGGCAAGACGCCTCGCTGCCCTGTCGACCGGGATCAGGAAGGGCATCGGATAGGGGTTGGCGCGCGTCATCGCGGTATCGATGTAGCCCGGGCAGAGCGTGACGACCTTCAGTCCGAAGGCGCGCTCCTCGATGCGCAGCGCCTCCAGGTAGGCAATCGCCGCGGCCTTCGACGCGCTGTAGGCGCCAGCGCCCGGCAGGCCGCGCAGCCCGGCCACGCTGGCGATACCGACCAGCGTACCCCGCGCTCGTCGGCGCATCGCCGGGATGAAGGGGGCGAAGGTGTGCGCGAGCCCGAGCACGTTGGTGTTCAGGACCTCGGCCATCACGGCCGCATCCTCGGGCTCCGCGGTGAGGGTGCCGACGCTGATGCCGGCATTCGCGTAGACGAGGTCGGGCACGCCCTCGGCGGCGATGAAGGCCTCGGCCTGCAGGCGCATGGCGTCGGCATCGCGCACGTCCGCGATCCCGACGCGTATCCGGCCGGGGTGACTGGCGGCGAGCGTCTCGAGTGCGCCGGCATTGCGGGCGATCGCACACACCCGCGAGCCGCGGGCCGCGTAGTGCAGCGCGAGCGCCCGGCCGATGCCCGCGCTCGCGCCGGTGATGAACACGCGTGCAGGAACCGCAACCATGGTTGCGCCTTTCAGCGCGCGGGCCGCATCGTCGCGCCGGCGCGGGCGCGCTCGGTTCGCGCGAGGTCGATCAGGCGGTCGGCCATGGGAAGCACGCCGGGAACCCCGCGAGTGAGGCCACTGGAGGTGAGCCAGCGCCCATCGACCACCAGCGAGGGCGTGGCCTGGATGTCGTAGGCATCGGTGTCGACGCGCGCCTGCTTCACCCGGGCATCGACCTCGTCGGACTGCCATGCCGCCCTCAGGCGTGCGGGCTCGCCACCCTCGCGCTCGAACCAGGCGGCGGCTGCATCGAGTTCGCCAAGCGGCAGCCGCTCGGCCTGGACGGCGTCGTAGACCCGGCCGTGCAGGCGAGCCGACTGACCCGTGGCGAGCAGCGCGTAGTGCAGGCGCGCCAGGGGTGCCCAGCTGTCGCGCCCGATGACCGGTCGTCGATCGAAGACGACATCGTCCGGCAGCGTTTTCAGCCACGAGGCGAGGCGGGAATCGAGTTCCCGGCAGAACGGGCAGCCGAAGTAGAAGAACTCCAGCACCTCGATGCGCAGCGCAGGCGCAGGCTGGGGACTCGCCAGCAGGCGATAGCCCTCCTGGGTGGCCCCGGGTTGCGCGCGCGCGGGCGCGCCGACCAGCCAGGCCGGCAGGGTCGCGCCAGCGGCGAGCGCCGCGAGCGTCCGTCGCCGGTGCGAGCGCGTCACCGCTTTCCCGGTGCGTTGCCGGATCGCAGTTGCGCGATCAGCTGGTCGATCACGGCGAACGTCCGCTCGAGGCCTTGCGTCATGGCGGGTGAGGTGAGGTAGCGACCGGCGACGACGAGCGAGGGCGTGCCCGACAGGCCGTAGGAGCGGCTCATCTGGACCGAGCGCTGGGTGCGGCTCTTCACGCCGAAGGAGCCGTAGACCTCGGCGAACTGTTTCGTATCGACGTTCTGCCGCCCGAGCCAGGCCTGCATGCGCGCGAGGTCGCTCAGGTCGGTCTTCTGTTCGTGAATGGCCCGGAACACCTCGGTGTGAAGGCGGTCGAGCAGCCCCATCGCCTCGAGCGAGTAGAAGAGCTGTGCGTGGGCGACCCAGCTGTCGCGGAAGATGGCCGGCACGCTGCGGAAGGCGACGTCCGCCGGCTTGCGCTTGAGCCACGCGTGCAGCGCCGGCTGGAGGTCGTAGCAGTGCGGACAGCCGTACCAGAAGAACTCGAGCACCTCGATGCGCTTCGGATCGTCGACCGGCTGGGCGGGGTCGAGCAGGCGGAAGTCCTTGCCGGGTGCGATCGGCTGCGCGGACGCCGACGGCGGGACCAGGGCCACGCCCGCAGCGGCGACGGGCATCGTGAGCAGCAGCCTGCGTTTCATCGGTGGGTCTCCTGCGAGGGGTCGGGGGGCTCAGGGGGCCTTGGTATCGCGGACCTTGATCACGGCGGACTCGATGCCGGCCGTCGACAGGCGGGTGCGTACCTTGGCGAGGCTGTCGGCATCGTCGTACGGGCCGAGCCGCACGCGGTGCCACGTGCCCTTGTCGCCGAGGGACGCGGTCTGGATCGAGGCTTCCATCCCCATCAACGCGAGTCGGGCCTTGAGGTTGTCCGCATCCTGCGCGTTCTGGAAGGCACCCGCCTGCAGGAAGAAGCGCTCCTGGGCCGTGGCCTTCGGCTCGGGCGGGCGGTTGCGCAGTTCCTGGTCGGTGGCGGCCTGCTCGGTCCCGGGAAGGATCCGATAGAAATCGAAGCGCGGCTGGCCCGGCTCCTGGGGCACGGGAGCCCCCGGGATGCCGGTCGGCGCCAGCGGCGGTTTGTCGGGGCTGGTGGCGGTCGCGGCGGATGCGCCTGCCGGTTCGGCGGTGGTCTTCGCGGGCTCCCTGGACTCCCGCGGCGAGGAGAACGGGTTGGCGGCCCGGTTGAGGTAGAACGCGACCCCCAGCGCAAGGGCGAGCCCGAGCGCCAGTCCGACGAACAGTCCGGCCAGCAGGGCGCCGCTGCGCGAGCGGGGTTCGGTGTGCTTGTAGTCGCGGCTCATCGGGCGCCCTACATTCGCGCGGGAGCGGTCACGCCCAGCAGGTCGAGCCCTGCTGCCAGCACGCTGCGCACCGCGTCGAGCAGCGCGAGGCGAGCGTGCCGGACGCGAAGGTCATCGACCAGCACCTTGCCGGCGTTGTAGTAGCTGTGGAACTCGCCCGCGAGGTCCTTCAGGTAGAAGGCCACCAGGTGCGGCGACAACTCCGCGGCGGCCGCCTCCAGCGTCTCGGGCCAGGCCGCCAGCCGGTCGAGCAGCACGAGCTCGTGCTCGCCGTCGAGCGCGGCCAGGTCGGCCTCGTCGAGGGCCGGCGTGTCATGCCCGCCCCATTGCTCGAAGACGCTGCAGATGCGCGCGTGCGCGTACTGGATGTAGTAGACCGGGTTGTCGTTGCTGCGCGACTTCGCGAGATCGAGGTCGAAGTCGAGGTGCTGGTCGCTCTTGCGCAGCACGTAGAAGAACCGGGCCGCGTCGTTGCCGACTTCGGTGCGAAGTTCGCGCAGGGTCACGAACTGGCCGGAGCGGGTGGACATCGACACCTTCTCGCCGCCCCGGTACAGAACCGCGAACTGCACGAGCGCCACGGTCAGTCGGTCCGGGTTGGCGCCGCAGGCGGCCAGCGCGCCGCGGACCCGCGGGATGTACCCGTGGTGGTCGGCACCCCAGACGTCGATGACCCGATCGAAGCCGCGATCGAACTTGCCGAGGTGGTAGGCGATGTCGGAGGCGAAGTAGGTGAACGCGCCGTTCTCGCGCTGGACGACGCGGTCCTTCTCGTCGCCGAAGTCGGTGGAGCGGAACCACAGCGCGCCGTCCTGGCGATAGAGGTGTCCGGCGGCCTCCAGCCGGGCGACCGCCTGGGCGACGGCGCCGCCGTCGAACAGCGACTTCTCGGAGAACCAGCGATCGAAGCGTACGCCGAAGCCGTCGAGGTCGTCACGGCAATCGGCGAGCTGGGTGTCGAGCGCATGGCGATGGACGGTCTCGTAATCCTCGCCCAGAAGCGCCTTGGCCCGGGCAATCAGCGCATCGAGATGCGCCTCGCGCTGGGCACCGGCCTGCGGATCCGCGCGCTCGCCGTCGGGCAAGCCGGGCGTGCCGTGCAGCACCTCCGCGACCGGACGCTGGAGGCGGGTGCCATGCTCGTCGGCCAGTGCGCGGGCCATCTCGCGCACGTAGTGGCCCTGGTAGGCGTTGGGCGGGAAGGGAATCGCGTGGCCATCCGGGTCGAGGTAGCGCAACCAGGTCGACACCGCGAGGATGTCCATCTGCCGCCCCGCGTCGTTCACGTAGTACTCGCGGCTCACCTTGCAGCCCGCGGCCTCGAGCACGTTCGCCAGGCTGGCACCGTAGGCCGCGCCGCGCCCGTGGCCGACATGCAGCGGTCCGGTCGGGTTGGCCGACACGAACTCCACCATCACGCGCTCCGGCGTGGGGTGCGTGCGCCGGCCGAAGGCCCGTCGCGCCTCGCGTACCGCGGGGATGACGGCCTGCTTGGCGTGCGCGGTGAGCACGAGGTTGATGAAGCCGGGCCCGGCGATGTCGGCGCGGGCGAGCAGCGGCGAGGCCGGCAGGGCCGCGACCAGCGCCTGCGCGAGCTCGCGCGGCGGACGACGCAGCGGCTTGGAGAGCTGCAGCGCGAGGTTGCTGGCGTAGTCGCCGTGGCTGCGCTGGCGAGGGCGTTCGAGCAACACCGGTATCGAGGTGCCGGGAGCAACCTGCTCGAGTGCGGCCGCCAGCAGCCGGGCGCAGGCGGAGCGGGTGTCGAATCCGGCCTGGGGGTCGGCAGACATCGGGAGTACCGTGCGGGGGGCGGGCAGGGCCCGCGGGACGCGCGATTCTACTTTGCGTCCGACGGATGCGGGATGCCGCGAAGCCGTGCCCTTCGACCGATGGTCGGCACCTGCATCTTCACAACTCCAGCGGATCGACGTCGATCAGCCAGCGTACCGACTGGCGCCTGAGGGCTTCCAGCCGCGGTCGCCACGCGGCGAGGAAGCCCTGGAGGGCGCCGCGCTCGTCGGACTGGACCAGGAGTTGCGCGCGCGAACGTCCCGCGCGCCGGGCCATCACGGCGGGAACCGGGTCGTAGACGCGGACCGTCGCGGCGAGGTCGGCGGCACAGTCGACCGCCCGCGCGAGGAATGCGAGCGCGGCGTCCAGTTCGGGTGCATCGGCGCGCAGGATCGCCTGGGAGCCCCACGGCGGCAGGCCCAGCGGCCGGCGCTCGTCCAGCAGTTCCGCGGCGAACGCGTCGAAGTCGTGGGCGATCAGGGCCGCGAACAGCGGGTGCTCCGGGACGGAGGTCTCGATCAGCACCTGTCCGGGTCGCTGGCCGCGCCCGGCGCGGCCAGCGACCTGGGTCAGCAGCGAGAACAGCCGTTCCGGTGCACGGAAGTCGCTGCTGTAGAGCAGCGAATCGGCGTCGACGACACCGACCAGGGTCAGCCCGGGGAAATCGTGGCCCTTGGCCAGCATCTGCGTCCCGAGCAGGATGTCGATCTCGCCGTTCCGGACCCGCCGGCGGGCTTCCGTCCAGTCGGCGGGCTGGCGCATGGTGTCCCGGTCGACGCGCAGCAGGCGTGCGCCGGGCAGCTGGCCGGCGAGCGCGTCCTCGAGGCGTTCGCCGCCCAGTCCGATCGGGGCCAGGTCGGCATTGCCGCAGTCGGGGCAATGGGCGGGCGGGCGCGAGTCGCGCCCGCAATGGTGGCAGCGCAAGGCCTGCGCGCGGCGATGCAGGACCATGCGCGCGCTGCAGCGGTCGCACCCGGCGACCCAGCCGCAGGCGTTGCAGCGAATCACCGGCGCGAAGCCGCGACGGTTCAGCAGGATGAGGCTCTGTTCGCCGCGCTCGAGTTGGGCCGCCAGGGCGGCCATCAGCGGAGCCGACGGGCCCGGGAGCCGACGCCGGTCGCGCGGCTCGCGACGCAGGTCGATGAGGCTGATGGCCGGCAGGGTACCCGAGGCCCGGTCGGGCAGGCCCAGGATCGAAAAGCGACCGCGCCGGGCGTTGTGCAGCGTCTCGAGCGACGGTGTCGCGCTGCCCAGCACCACCGGTACGTTGCGCCGGCGCGCGCGCCAGATCAGCACGTCGCGGGCGTGGTAGCGCAGCCCCTCTTCCTGTTTGTACGAGCCGTCGTGTTCCTCGTCGATGGCGACCAGTCCGAGCCTGGGCAGCGGGGTGAAGGCCGCGAGCCGCGTGCCGACGACGACGTCGGCATCGCCGAGCGCGGCGGCCTGCCACCGGGCCTGCCGGATGCGGGGGGGCAGCGCGCTGTGCAGCACGGCGACGCGGGCGCCCTGGAGACGGTCGCGCAGCTCCGATTCGAGCTGAGGGGTCAGGTTGATCTCGGGTACCAGCAGCAGCGCCTGGCGACCGGCGGCGATCGCGCGCCGCATGACTTCGAGGTAGACGGTCGTCTTGCCGCTGCCGGTCACGCCGTGGAGCAGGGTCACGCCGAACCGGTCGAGGCCGGCGACCAGGGCTGCGATGGCCCGCGCCTGTCCGGCGGTCGGGATCCGCACCGCATCGCCGGAGTCCACGCCCGACGGCGCCGGTGCGATCGCGTCGGCTCGCGGCGCGCCCTCGGGCACCGGTTCCACCCATCCATGCTGCAGGCATTGCTGCAGCATCCGGCGGTTCGTGGCGCCCTGGTCGCCGCCGGCCAGCGCGGCGTCCGGGACGGCGTCGGCGGCCGCCAGCATGGACAGGAGCCGATGGCGGACCGGGGCCGCCCGGGGCCGCAGGCTCGCCAGGTGCTCGCGGCCGGCGGCGGTCAGCCGCCACGCCGACGGGCGTGCGGCGCGCGGCGTACCGGTCCCCGGATCGGGGGGCAAGGCAACCGCCAGCGCGGCGCCGACCGGGTGCTGGTAATACGCTGCAGCAAAGCGCAGCGTGGCCAGTACGTCGTCCGGCAGCGGCTCGATCGTCCGGTCGATGCTGCGCAGCATGCGAAGCTGTTCGGGCGGAATCGGGGACGAGTCGGTCAGTTCCAGCAGGACACCGATCGCCTCGCCGCGGCCGAACGGAACGCGGACCTTCCGGCCGATATCCGCCGTGGCTGCGTCCGTATTCCGATAATCGAACAGACGATCCACTGGCACGTCGAGCGCGACCCGCGCGATCGGCGGGTGCTGGACGGTCAGTGAATCCTCACCCATCGGAAATCTCCGCACGCGGGGCCAGCGCCAGACCGTTTCGAGCTGCACCGGCCTGTGGGCAATGCTGTGGATAAGTCATCCCGGATCCCGCGTGAGTACCAACTTCGGCCGCAGAGACCGTGCTCCGACATGGGGGAGCCACTGATGATCCGGAAAATCAACAACTTGCGTGTCACGCCGGATTGGCAGTCTCCCGTGGCCGAGTGCCGGCGGCCCGACGCGTGCTGTGCATAACCCGCGGATCCGCTCCGTCTCGGATCGTGCTCGTCAGGATGCGCGTCCGGACGAAGCGGAAGCGCGTTCAGCCTCGCGCGTGCATGGCCTGGCTGAGTTCGTGGACCGAATCGACCAGGACGGACATGTGCTCGGGCGGGGTGAATCGCGTGATGCCATGCCCGAGGTTGAACACATGCCCGGTACCGGGCCCGAAGCCCTCCAGGATGCGCGCCACCTCGTCGCGGATGACGTCCGGGCGGGTGAGCATGACCATGGGATCCATGTTGCCCTGCAGCGCGACTTGCCCCCCGACCCGGCGCCGTGCCTGGGCGATATCGACGGTCCAGTCGATTCCGACGGCGTCGGCGCCGATCCCGGCGATGGACTCCAGCCAGATCCCACCGCCTTTCGTGAAGACGATCACCGGTACCCGCCGTCCGTCGGCCTCGCGCCGGATGCTCGAGACCACCTGCTGCAGGTAGGCGAGCGAGAAGGCCTGGTAGCGTTCAGCCGCCAGCATGCCTCCCCAGGTATCGAACAGCATGACGGCCTGGGCTCCAGCCTCGATCTGGGCATCGAGGTAGGTGGCCACCGCGCGAGCGTTCAGGTCCAGGAGACGGTGCATGAGCGCCGGGTCGCCGTACATCAGCTGCTTGACCCTCGCGAAGTCGTCGCTGCCGCCTCCCTCGATCATGTAGCAGGCCAGCGTGAACGGACTGCCGGAGAAGCCGATCAACGGGACGCGTCCCGCGAGCCCTCGCCGACACTCGGCAACCGCGTCCAGCACGTAGCGCAGGTCCCGGTCCGGATCGGGCAGGCGCAGCGCCTCGATGGCTGCGGCGTCGCGCAGCGGCCGCTCGAATCGGGGTCCTTCGCCTTCGGCGAAGTAGAGCCCCAGGCCCATCGCGTCGGGGATGGTCAGGATGTCCGAGAACACGATCGCCGCATCGAGCCGGTAACGGTCGAGGGGCTGCAGGGTGACTTCGGCGGCCATCGACGGCGACTTCATCAGCGAGATGAAGCTGCCGGCGCGCTTGCGGGTCGCGTTGTACTCGGGCAGGTAGCGCCCTGCCTGGCGCATCACCCACACGGGCGTCATGTCGACCGGTTCGCGGAGCAATGCGCGCAGCAGGCGGTCGTTCTGCAATGGGGCCATGGGTCTTCCTGTGCGGTTCGAAGGTCGAGCACAGGCCCGACCCGGACGCCGGCGGTGCCGGCGCCAGGCCGAGTATAGAGACTTCGGGCGACACGCTCCGGGCGGCGCGAGGCCCCCCTCGCACCGGAACGCCGGATCAGCGCGGCAGGTCGGACGAACCCATCAGGAACTCGTCGACCGCGCGAGCGCACTGCCGACCCTCGCGGATCGCCCAGACCACCAGCGATTGTCCACGCCGCATGTCGCCCGCGGAGAACACGCGATCGACGCTGGTCGTGTAGCAGCCCTGGCCGTCGGTGGTCGCCCGGGCATTCCCGCGCGCGTCGCGTGCGACACCGAAGGCATCGAGTACCGAGCCGACCGGACCGGTGAAGCCCATCGCGAACAGCACCAGGTCGGCGGGCAGTTCGAACTCGGAGCCGGGAACCTCCTGCATGCGCATCTGGCCCGACGCCGGATCGCGGCTCCACTCGACGCGCGCGGCGACCAGTGCCGCCACGTTGCCCTTGCCGTCGTCGCGGAAGCGCTTGGTCGTGACGGCCCAGTCGCGCTCGCACCCTTCCTCGTGGGACGAGGAGGTCCGCAGACGGATCGGCCAGTAGGGCCAGACCAGCGGCTTGTCCTCCATCTCGGGCGGTTGCGGCAGCAGTTCGAACTGGGTGACCGACGCCGCACCATGCCGGTTCGATGTGCCCACGCAATCCGAGCCGGTGTCACCGCCGCCGATGACCACCACGTGCTTGCCGGTCGCGAGGAGCTGCCCGGGGACGGCCTCGCCTGCCACCACGCGGTTCTGCTGCGGGAGGAATTCCATCGCGTAGTGGACGCCCCGCAGTTCGCGCCCCGGCACCGGGAGGTCACGGGGCGTCTCCGAACCGCCGGCGAGCACCACCGCATCGAATTCCGCCAGCAGCGTCTCCGGGGTCACGGTCTCGCGAGACAGGTTGGTGACGCCGGCCTGGGCCACCGGACCGACCGACACCCCCGCCCGGAACACGACCCCCTCGGCCTGCATCTGCTCGACGCGACGATCGATGTGCGACTTCTCCATCTTGAAGTCGGGGATGCCGTAGCGGAGCAGGCCACCGATGCGATCGTTCTTCTCGAACACGGTGACCGAGTGCCCGACGCGCGCGAGCTGCTGCGCGCAGGCCAGCCCTGCCGGGCCGGAGCCGACCACCGCCACCTTGCGGCCGGTGAGTCGGGCGGGCGGCTGGGGAACCACCCATCCCATCTCCCAGCCCTTGTCGATGATCGCGTGCTCGATCGACTTGATGCCGACCGCATCGCTGTTGATGTTGAGCGTGCACGCTGCTTCGCAGGGGGCGGGACACACCCGGCCGGTGAATTCGGGGAAGTTGTTGGTGGAGTGGAGGGTGTCGAGCGCCTCCTTCCACTCCTGGCGGAACACGAGATCGTTCCAGTCGGGGATGATGTTGTTCACCGGGCAGCCGTTCATGCAGAACGGGGTGCCACAGTCCATGCAGCGCGCGCCCTGGACCTTGGCGGCGGAATCGTCGAGCCGGAGCACGAATTCGCGGTAGTGGCGAACCCGACTCTCGGGCGCCTCGTACCCTTCCTCCAGCCGCTGGAACTCCATGAAACCGGTGATCTTGCCCATCGTGAACGCCTGTCTGTCCGTGGGTGGGTGGGAACTCGAAACCGCAGTGCTCGCGGGAAGCTCGCTCAGGCCGCCAACCGTCGGCCCTGGGCCGCCAGTTCGCCGAGCGCGCGGCGGTACTCGTTCGGGAAGACCTTGACGAAACGACCTCGCCAGGCCGGCCAGTCGGCGAGCATCGCGCGGGCGCGCAGGCTGCCGGTGAGTCTGGCGTGCCGCTCGAGCATGCCGAGGACGAGCGACTCGTCGCTTGCCCCGCGATGCCAGAGTTCGCGGGCGAGGCGCCCTTCCTGCTCCGACTCGCCCAGCAGCGGCTCGATCGCAACCATCGCGGTATTGCAGCGTTCCGCGAAGCGTCCGTCCTCGTCGAGCACGTAGGCAATGCCGCCACTCATGCCGGCGCCGAAATTGCGGCCGGTGAGACCGAGGACGAGCACGGTGCCGCCGGTCATGTATTCGCAGCCGTGATCGCCGAGGCCCTCGACGACCGCCTCGCCCCCCGAGTTGCGTACCGCGAAACGCTCGCCAGCCACGCCCCGGAAATAGGCATCACCGCTGATCGCGCCGTACAGCACGGTGTTGCCGACGATGATGTTCTCGTGCGCCTCGCCGCGGAACTTCGCCGAAGGCTGGACGATGACGCGTCCGCCCGACAACCCCTTGCCGACGTAGTCGTTCGCCTCGCCGATGAGCTCGATGGTCACGCCCCGCGCCAGGAACGCCCCGAGGCTCTGGCCGGCCGATCCCGCGAATCGGATGTGGATGGTGTCCTCGGGCAGCCCCCCGTGGCCGTAGCGGCGCGCGACCTCGCCCGAGAGCATCGCGCCCGCGGTCCGGTTGAGGTTGCGGATCGGCATGTCGATCGTCACCCGCTCGCCGCGCTCGAGTGCCGGCTGCGCGAGTTCGATCAGCCGGTGATCCAGCGCGCTGGCGATCCCGTGGTCCTGCTCCTGGCAGTGATGCCTCGGCACCTCGGCCGCAACGGCCGGCTGGTGGAAGATGCGGCTGAAGTCCAGTCCGCGCGCCTTCCAGTGCTCGATGCCGCGGCGCATGTCGAGGAGATCGGCCCGGCCGATGAGGTCGCTGAAGCGCCGGACGCCCAGTATCGCCATGATCTCGCGGATCTCCTCGGCGACGTGGAAGAAGAAGTTGATCACGTGCTCGGGCTTGCCCTGGAACTTGCGGCGCAGTTCCGGGTCCTGGGTGGCCACGCCCACCGGGCAGGTGTTGAGGTGGCACTTGCGCATCATGATGCAGCCCTCGGCCACCAGCGGGGCGGTGGCGAAGCCGAACTCGTCCGCGCCGAGCAGCGCGCCGATCACCACGTCGCGACCGGTCTTCATCTGGCCGTCGACCTGGACCGCGATGCGGCCGCGAAGGTCGTTGAGCACCAGTGTCTGCTGCGTCTCGGCGAGGCCCAGTTCCCACGGCGTGCCCGCATGCTTGATCGACGACCACGGGCTCGCGCCGGTCCCGCCGTCGTGTCCGGCGATGGTGACGTGGTCCGCCTTCGCCTTGGACACGCCGGCCGCAACGGTCCCGACCCCCAGCTCGGACACCAACTTCACGCTGATCGAGGCGCGCGGGTTGGCATTCTTCAGGTCGTGGATGAGCTGGGCGAGGTCCTCGATCGAGTAGATGTCGTGGTGCGGTGGCGGGGAGATCAGCCCCACGCCCGGCACCGAGAAGCGCAGCTCGGCGATGTATTCCGAGACCTTGTGGCCGGGCAGCTGGCCACCTTCGCCGGGCTTGGCGCCCTGTGCCATCTTGATCTGGATCTGGTCGGCCGAGGACAGGTACTCGGCGGTCACCCCGAACCGCCCCGATGCGACCTGCTTGATCTTCGAGCGCAGGCTGTCGCCGGCCGCGAGCGGCAGGTCGATGGCCACCCGGTCCGAACCCAGCACCGAGGCGAGCGTGTCCCCTTCGCGGATCGTCGCGTAGCGGCGCGGATCCTCGCCGCCCTCGCCGGTATTCGACTTGCCGCCGATGCGGTTCATCGCGATGGCGAGCGTGGTGTGGGCTTCGGTGGAGATCGACCCGAGCGACATCGCGCCGGTGGAGAACCGCTTGACGATCTCGCGGGCGGGCTCGACTTCATCGAGCGGTACGGCAGGCATCGTGCCGACGCGGAACTCGAACAGGCCGCGCAGCGTCATCAGCCGCCGGCTCTGGTCGTTGATGATCTGCGCGTATTCCTTGAATGTGGAATAGCTGCCCGCGCGCACGGAGTGCTGCAGCCGTGCGATCGCGTCGGGCGTCCACATGTGCTCCTCGCCGCGTACCCGGAAGGCGTATTCGCCGCCGGCGTCGAGCGCGTTGGCGAGCACCGGATCGTTGCCGAACGCTGCACGGTGCAGGCGCAGGGCTTCCTCGGCGACCTCGAAGACCCCGATGCCCGACACGTTGCTGGTGGTGCCGCGGAAGTACTTTTCGACGAGCGAGCGCGACAGCCCCACGGCCTCGAAGATCTGCGCGCCGGTGTAGGACATGTACGTGGAGATGCCCATCTTGGACATCACCTTCATCAGGCCCTTGCCGATCGCCTTGACGTAGTTCTTCACCGCCTTCGCAGCGTCGACCTCGGGCGCGGCCGGCGTGCCCGCCATGCCGGCAACCGTCTCCAGCGCGAGGTAGGGGTGCACGGCCTCGGCGCCGTAGCCCGCCAGCAGCGCGAAGTGGTGGACCTCCCGTGCCGAGCCCGTCTCCACCACCAGCCCGGCGCTGGTGCGCAGGCCCTTGTTGACCAGATGCTGGTGGATGGCCGAGGTGGCGAGCAGCGCCGGGATGGCCACATGCTCGCGGTCCATCGCGCGATCCGAGACGACCAGGATGTTGAAGCCCGAATGCACCGCATCCTCGGCCTCGGCGCACAGCGAGGCCAGCCGTGCCTCGATGGCCTCCTTGCCCCAGGCGGCCGGGTAGCAGATGTCCAGCACGCAGGATCGGAATTTGCCTTCCGTGGCCTGGTCGATGTTGCGGATCAGGGCCATCTCCGAGAAGTCGAGCACCGGCTGGCTCACCTCGAGCCGCATCGGCGGGTTGTTCTCGTCGACGCCGAGGAGGTTCGGCTTGGGGCCGATGAACGACACCAGGCTCATGACCAGCTGCTCGCGGATCGGGTCGATCGGCGGGTTGGTGACCTGCGCGAACAACTGCTTGAAGTAGTGGTAGAGGGGCTTGGGCCTGCTCGACAGCACGGACAGGGGCGAGTCATTGCCCATCGATCCGATCGCCTCCTCGCCGACCACCGCCATCGGCTGCATCAGGAATTTCAGGTCTTCCTGGGTGTAGCCGAAGGCCTGCTGGCGATCGAGGAGGCTCTCGCGGGCCTGTTCCGGCGCGGTCGGCGGCGCCTCGAGGTCGTCGAGCTTGATGCGGATGCGCTCGATCCAGTCGCGATAGGGTTTGGCGGAGGACAGCGCGTACTTGAGTTCGGTGTCGTCGATGATGCGGCCGGCTTCGGTGTCGATCAGGAACATCCGGCCCGGCTGCAGGCGCCACTTCTTGACGATCTTCTCCTCGGGGATCGGCAGCACGCCGGTCTCGGAGGCCATCAGCACCAGGTCGTCGCTGGTGACCAGGTAGCGCGCCGGCCTGAGCCCGTTGCGATCGAGCGTCGCACCGATCTGGCGACCATCGGTGAAGGCCACCGCGGCCGGCCCGTCCCAGGGCTCCATCATCGCGGCGTGGTATTCGTAGAAGGCCCGCCGTGCCGGATCCATCAGGGCATGGCCTTCCCACGCCTCGGGGATGAGCAGCATCATCGCGTGCGCGAGGGAGTAGCCGGCCATCACCAGCAGTTCGAGGGCGTTGTCGAAGGAGGCCGAGTCGGACTGCCCGTCGTAGATCAGCGGCCAGATCTTGGCGAGATCCTCGCCCAGCACCGGCGAGGAAATGGCCGCCTGCCGCGCGCGGATCCAGTTCACGTTGCCGCGCAGGGTGTTGATCTCCCCGTTGTGGGCGATCATGCGGAACGGATGCGCCAGATCCCAGGTCGGGAACGTGTTCGTCGAGAACCGCTGGTGCACCAGGGCGAGCGCGGACTGGAGCCGGACGTCCTTCAGGTCGAGGAAGTAATCGGCCATGCTCTCGGCGAGCAGCATGCCCTTGTAGACCAGGGTACGCGCCGACATCGACGGCACGTAGAACTCCTTGCCGTGGGCGAGCTGGAGCGCCTGGATGCTGTGGCCTGCGGACTTGCGGATGATGTACAGCTTGCGCTCGAGGGCGTCGGTCACGGTCACGTCCGCGCCCCGGCCGATGAACACCTGCCTCACGATCGGCTCGATCGGCTTCACGCTCTCGCCCAGCACATCGCTGTCGACCGGGACGTCGCGCCAGCCCAGCAGCACCTGGCCCTCGGTGCCGATCGCGCGCTCGATTTCGCGTTCGCACGCATAGCGGCTGGCCGGCTCCCGGGGCAGGAACACCATGCCCACGCCGTACTCGCCGGGCGGGGGGAGCTCGATACCCTGCGACGCCATCTCCTCGCGCAGGAAGGCATCGGGCAGCTGGATCAGGATGCCTGCGCCATCGCTCGCCTTCGGGTCGGCGCCGACTGCGCCGCGGTGGGTCAGGTTCCTGAGGATCAGCAGGCCCTGCTCGACGATGCCGTGGCTCTTCTGGCCGCGGATGTGCGCGACGAAGCCGACGCCGCAGGCGTCGTGCTCGTTGGCCGGGTCGTACAGGCCCTGCCGGGCGGGAAGCAGCGAAGGCGTCGGATCACTCATGGCCAACCTCTAGACGGGGCACCGCGGTGTCGGGCGGAGGCACATCCTGCCGCCGGCGGGCGGCGGGGACGACAAGGGCCGCATGGTGCGGCCCCGGGGACGGCAACGCGCCGCGTGGCGGCGCTGGCGCTGTGCCTGCAGCCAGGAAGGCGCGCCATCCGGACGGGATACAGGCAAGTTCCGGACCTGACATGCGTCCGGGGCGCCCGCCCGCGGGCGGAATCGACCCGGGCGACGATCGATCCAGTCGAACCCCGTAGTCTAGCCAACGGCGGCGCGGCGAGCAATCAACCGGCCGGTGCCGCGGCGCTCAGCCGCCGGCTTCCTCGATGCCGAACAGGCGACGGTGTTCCCGGATCGCGTAGCGGTCGGTCATGCCGGCGATGTAGTCGGCGACGGCCCGGGCAGCGTCCTGCCGTGCCCGGGCCTGGTCCTGCGGGGGCAGCAGCCGGGGATCCGACATGAAGGCCTGGAACAGTTCGCCGATGATCCGCCGGGCCTTGGCGCTCATGCGCAGCACCCGGTAGTGCCGGTACAGCGAGTCGCGCAGGAACAGCTTCAGTTCCCCGTGCTCGGCGGCCATCGAGTCGCTGAACCCCACCAGCGGCGGGGCGCGACGGGCCTCGTCGATCGAGGCCGGGCCGGCGGCCGTAATCCGCCGCAGGCTCTCCGCGGTGAGGTCCACCACCAGCGAGTTGATCATCCTGCGGATCGTCTCGTGGATCAGGCGCCGCCCCGTCAGGCCGGGGTGACGGGACGTGACCTCTCGGGCGTGGCGGGAGAAGATGCCCACCTCGCCCAGTTGCTCGAGGGTGATCAGTCCGGATCGCAGCCCGTCGTCCACGTCGTGGTTGTTGTAGGCGAGTTCGTCGGCGAGGTTGGCGAGCTGGGCTTCGAGGGACGGCTGGGTGCCGGCGAGAAAGCGCTCGGCTACCGCGCCGAGCTCGCGTGCGTTGCGCCGCGAGCAGTGCTTGAGGATGCCCTCCCGGGCCTCGAAGGTCAGGTTGAGTCCGTCGAACTCCGCGTAGCGCTCCTCGAGGACGTCCACCACGCGCAACGACTGCAGGTTGTGCTCGAAGCCGCCGTACTCTCGCATGCACTCGTTGAGCGCGTCCTGGCCGGCATGGCCGAAGGGCGTGTGGCCGAGGTCGTGGGCGAGCGAGATCGCCTCGGTCAACGACTCGTTGAGGCCGAGGTTGCGGGCGATCGAGCGGGCGATCTGGGCGACCTCGAGGCTGTGGGTGAGGCGGGTGCGGAAAAGGTCGCCCTCGTGGTTCACGAACACCTGCGTCTTGTATTCGAGGCGGCGGAAGGCGGTCGAGTGGATGATGCGGTCGCGGTCGCGCTGGTACTCGTCGCGCCCGACGGGCGCGTCCTCGGGGTGCACTCGGCCGCGGCTCGACCGGGGATCGGCGGCCCAGGGCGCGAGTGCCGTCGCCGACCAGTCAGGCATGGCCGGTACACTCCTCGAGCGTGGCGTCGAGGACCCGAGCGGGATAGTCGCCGGTGACCACTGTCTGGCCCAGCGCGCGCAGCAGCACCAGGCGGATATGTCCGTCCCGCGCCTTCTTGTCGTGGGCCATCAGATCCCGGTAGGCCGCGGTGCCGAGTGCGGGGGCTTCGAGCGGCAGGCCGGCGGCACCGAGGAGTCGCCGCACGCGGGCGACATCGGACTCGGCAAGCCAGCCCAGCCGCGCGGACATCTCGGCGGCGAGCACCGTGCCTGCCGCCACCGCCTCGCCGTGCAGCCAGTTGCCGTAGCCCGCCGCGGTCTCGATCGCGTGGCCGAAGGTATGCCCGAGATTCAGGGTCTCGCGCAGGTCGGCCTCGCGTTCGTCCCGGGCGACGACCTCGGCCTTGTGCTCGCAGGAGCGGCGGATCGCCCAGGCCAGCGCCTCGCGGTCGCGTCGCAGCAGGGCCGGCAGGTTCGCATCCAGCCAGTCCAGGAATGCGGTGTCGCGGATGAGGCCGTACTTGATCACTTCGGCAAGGCCGGCGGCGAGTTCCCGCGCCGGCAGCGTGTCGAGCGTGGCGGTGTCGGCCAGCACCAGCCCGGGCTGGTGGAAGGCACCGATCATGTTCTTGCCGCGCGGATGGTTGATCGCGGTCTTGCCGCCGACCGAGCTGTCGACCTGCGCGAGCAGGGTGGTGGGCACCTGGATGAAGGGCACCCCGCGCTGCCAGGTGGCGGCCGCGAAACCCGCGAGATCGCCCACCACGCCGCCGCCCAGCGCGATGATCGGCGTTCGACGGTCGCAGCCGCCATCCATCAACCGGTCGAAGACCGAGTTGAGCGTCGCCGCATCCTTGAACCGTTCGCCATCGGGCAACACGATCGGGACGATGGCGGTACCGCATGCCCCGAGCGCTTCGCCCAGCGCCTTCAGGTACAGCGGTGCGACGGTCTCGTTGGTCACCACGGCGGCTCGCCGTGCGCGCATCCACGGGCGCCAGGCCTCGGGGTCGGCCAGGAGGCCCGGTCCGATGAGGATCGGATAGCTGCGATCGCCGAGATCGACGTCGACCCGCGCGTGGATGGCGCTCATCGCGTTCCCGCGGTGATCGGCGGCGTCGACCGGCTGTCCTCGAGCTCGATGCAGTCCGCGAGCCGGGCGACCGTGGACTTCACGCTGTCATGGCTGCTGTCGAAGGACAGGTGTGCGGTCTGCGCGTACAGGGGTTCGCGCTCGGCCAGCAAGTCCGCGATGCGCTTGCGCGGATCGGCGGTGGCCAGCAGGGGCCTGCTGCGGTCGCGCCGGGTGCGCTGCCAGATTTCCTCCGCGGAGGCGCGCAGGTAGACCACCAGTCCGCGACTGCGCAGGCGCTCCCGGCTCTCCGGCGCGAGGATGGCGCCCCCGCCCGTCGCCAGCACGATGCCCGGCCTGCGGGTCAGCTCGTCGATCATCGCGCGTTCGCGCTGGCGGAAACCGACCTCACCCTCGATCTCGAAGATCACGGGGATCGACACTCCGCAGCGCGCCTCGATTTCCTGGTCCGCGTCGACGAACGACCGTCCCAGGCGTTGCGCGAGCAGGCGCCCGACCGATGTCTTGCCGGCGCCCATCATCCCGATCAGGAAGACGCTGCGCGCGCGCGGCCCCGACGGATTCGGGGGCGGGTCGCGAAGGGGGTCGAAGAGGGCGTCGGGCATGGCGCGATTGTATCGCGGCCCGCCGGACATTCCCCGGCGAAGCGACCGCCCCCTCAGCCCGGGCCGTCGTCGCCCGCGGCGGCGCTGCGAACGCGAAGGCCCGCCGGGGCGGGCCTTCGTGCGGGACGTGCGTGCGGCCTGGAATCAGAGCAGCGATGGACGCCGCAGCAGGGAGGACAGCCGGTCGTTGAGGACCCGTGGCGTGACGAAGATCAGCAGTTCACGCTTGTCGTCGACGATCGCGCGATCCCGGAACAGGAAGCCCACGAACGGGATGTCGCCCAGCACCGGCACCTTGTTGACGGTCTGCCGGGTGTCCTGGGTGTAGATGCCGCCGATCACCACGGTTCCGCCGTTCTCGACGAGGACCTGGGTGCTGATCTGGCGGGTGTTGATCGCCGGTCCCGACTGCGTGTTCTGGCCGACGCTGTCGTTGTTCACGTTGAGGGTCATGATCACGTTGCCGTCAGGCGTGATCTGCGGACGTACCTTGAGGGACAGCGTGGCCTTCTTGAACTGGACCGCGGTGGCACCGCTGGCGGTCGCCTGCTGGAACGGGATTTCCGTACCCTGCTCGATCGTGGCCTCGATCTGGTCGGCGGTGATCACGCGCGGGCTGGACACGATGCGCCCGCGCCCCTCGGCCTGCAGGGCCTGCACCTCGAGGTTGAGGAAGCGGGTGGAGGTGTCGTTGAACACGATGACCGACATCGCGCCGGGCCGCGCGCCGCCGATGTTCTGCGCCGGCAGCGAAACGCCGAGGCTCTGCGTGAGCGTCGGGATCGGAGTGGCGATCTGACCGGTCAGGAAGCCGCTGGACTCGAGCTGGCCGCCGACGGACAGGCGGGCGCTGGACCCCAGCGTGGCCCCGCCCGGTCGCCGGTCGAACACGCCCAGCCGGGCGCCGAGGTTGCGCGAGAAGGTGTCGGCCGCTTCGACCACGCGCGCCTCGATCATCACCTGTCGCACGGGAACGTCGACCTGCCGGACCAGTCGGCGCATTTCCTCGAGCTTGCTCGGCGTGTCCTGGATGAACAGCGTGTTCGTGCGCTGGTCGATCACCGCGCTGCCGCGACGCGACAGCACCCGCTGCTGGGGATCGGTGAGGATCTTCTGGAAGGCGTCGGCGCGGGCGTAGTTGAGCTGGAAGGTCTCGGTGCGCACCGGCTCGAGATCGGCGATCTGCTGCCGGGACTCCGCCTCCAGCTTGTCGCGCGTGGCGAGTTCGTCGCGCGGGGCGATCCACATGACGTTGCCGCTGCGCCGCAGGTCCAGCCCCTTGGCCTGCAGGATGATGTCCATCGCCTGGTCCCAGGGCACGTCGCGCAGCCGCAGGGTGACGCTGCCTGACACCGAGTCGCTGGTGATGATGTTCAGGCCGGTGAAGTCGGCGAGCACCTGCAGCACGGCGCGGACTTCGACGTTCTGGAAGTTGAGCGACAGTTTCTCGCCGGTGTAGCGGCGCTGTCCGCCGCCGAGTCGGGTGGGATCCTCGACCACCGGCTTCACCTCGAGGATGAAGCGACTGTCCGCCTGGTAGGCCGACTGCTCCCACTGCCCGCGCGGCGTGACCTCGAGGCGGACCATCTCGCCGACCTGCTGCGCGCTGACGAATTGCACCGGCGTCGCGAAGTCGGTCACGTCGAGCCGCCGCTGCAGGTGGGCGGGCATCTGGGTGCGGGGCAGTTCGACGATGATGTTGCGTCCCTGCGTACGTACGTCGATGCCGGTGTTGTTGTCGGCGAGGTCGATGACCACGTTGCCAGCGCCCTCGGGCGAGCGGCGGAAATCGATGTTGAGCACCCGGTGCTGGCGGCTGACGCCGGACGTATCCTCGGCAAATCGCCCGGGCGCGGTGGTCGATCCGACCGCGACGCCGCCCGCCCCCTGGAGCGCGAGCACGATCGTGTTGCCGTCGATGCTGGCCTCGTACGGCACGGTGCGGGTGAGGTTGAGCACGAGCCGGGTGCGGTTGCCCACCTGGACCAGGTTGAAGCTGCGCAGATCCCCCTGGGCGACTTCCTGCGCGCCGCGACCGGTCGCATTGCCGGTGTCGGCGAAGTCGAAGGCCAGTCGCGACGGGTTGGTGATCTGGAAGCCGGGTGGCAGCGCCTTCGGCGCCTCTTTCAGGGTGATGCGGACCAGCACGTTTCCGCCCTGGGTCGTGGCGGCGCTGACGGACTGGATCGCGTTGGCCGTCGTGGCCGCTGTGGCCTGGGCGAAGGCCAGCGGGGTTGCCAGTGCAAGCAGCACCGCGCCGAGGATCGACGCGAGCCGCGAGGCGGTGCGGGCGAGGGGAGATGCGAGGCGTCGTGTGGGGTAATTCATCGCTTGGTCTCCGTTTCGTCCTGGAGCATCAGCGAGGAGACGCGCTCCGTCCATTCGCCGTTGCCGTCCTGCACGAGTTCCTTGAGCTTCACGCCAGACTCGGAGATCTCCTGGATCAGTCCGAAATTCTGGCCCATGTAGTTGTTCACCCGGACCCTGAACAGGTTGTTGTCGGGGGTGCGGATCAGCGCGAACATCTGCTTGCCCTGCTGCAGCGTGCCCACCATCCGGAGGTTGTCGAGCGGGAAGGCCTCCAGGGGCTCGCGCCGGCGGTTCAGGTCGGGCTGCAGGTTGCCCTTCGCGGCACGGGCGGGCTCGACCTTGCGCGGGCGGAAGGGATCCTCGATCTCGGCGGCGACGAACGTGGCCGCCTGGTAGGGTTCGACTCGCGGCAGCGGATCGACGCGCGCGCGCGCGCCGGAGGTGTCGCCGGGCTCGTTCACGAACTGGCGAAGGTCGTCGTACTGGCCGGATCCGCAACCCACCATGGCCAATCCGATGGCGAGCGGGGTCAACCGTCTGAGCAGGCGATCCGTGGCGCTCATTTCTTCTTGGCGGCGGCCTGGGCCGCCTTCCTCTGCTGTGCCAGCTCGTTGTCGTCGAGGTAGCGGAAGGTCTTGGCGATCGCTTCCATGCTGAGCTGCCCGTCGCGGCCGGTGCTCACGGACACGTCGTTCAGGGTGACGATGCGGGGCAGGCGCGCGATGTCGGCGGCGAACTGCCCGAGATCCTGGTAGCTGCCCGACACGCGGATGTTGATCGGCAGTTCCGCGTAGAACTCGGAGAACCTCTCCTGCGGTGCCGGCCGGAACAGTTCGAACTGAAGCCCGCGGCCCAGGCCTGCCTGGTTGATGTCGGTGAGCAGCGCGTCCATCTCGGAGCGGTTCGGCAGCTGCCGCAGCAGCACGCCGAAGGACTGCTCGATATCCTTGAGCTGGGCCTGGTAGATCGGCAGGTTGACGGCCTGTCGTTTCTTGTCGACGAACGCGGTGCGCAGCGCGGACTCGCGCTCGCGCAGCGAGTCGAATTCGGAGAGCTGGTTGCGCCAGTCGAACCAGAAGCCGGCGGCGATGACCAGCACCGCGATCAGCAGCAGCGTGGCGAGCTGGATCGGGAGCGGCCAGGAACCGGCGTTCTTGGGGTCCAGCCTGCGGAGTTCGTCTAGGTTCATCGGGGACGGTGGGCGCCTGGATGGGCTGCGGTCATTTCTTCGCGGCGGTGCCCGCTGCAGGCGCGGGCCCCTTGGCCTCGGTCACCTTGCGGGTGATGCTCACGTTCATGCTGAATTCGTTCAGGCGCTGGGTGTTGACCGTGGCGGCCTTGATCTCCACCAGCTTGGCGCTTTCCAGCAGCGGCGATGCCTCGAGGTTGCGCATCAGCGTCGAGACCCGGGCGTTCGACTGGGCGAATCCGGTGATGTTGATCGTGTTGTCGTTCTGCTTGACGGTACGCAGGTACACGCCCTCGGGCAGTTGCCGCGCGACCTGGTCGAACAGTTCGACGATCTCGGAGCGGTTCGCCTGCAGGGTTTCGACCACGCGCTTGCGCGCGAGCATCTGCTGGGTCTGTTCGCGCAGGCGGCGGATCTCGACGATCTGCTTGTCCAGGGTCGCGATCTCGGACTCGAGGAAATTGTTGCGACCTTTCTGGACTTCGATGCGCGCCGCCAGCAGGCCGTGCACCAGCACCACGATGACCACGCCGACGGCCACCATGGCCGCGGAGGCAGTCAGGAACGCGCGCTGCCGCTCGCGGCGGCGCATCTCGCGGTGGGGGAGCAGGTTGATGCGGATCATGGGGCGCAGGCCGTGGCGGAGGGCGTCAGGAGGGATCGAAGCGGCGCATCGCAAGGCCGCAGGCCACCATCAGCGAAGGGGCGTCGACTTCCAGCTGGCGTGGCCGGATCTTGGACGACAGCTCCATCGCAGCGAAGGGATTGGCGATCGCGGTGGGGACCTGCGTGCGCCGGCCCACGGTCTCGTCGAGCCCGGCGATCGCCGCGCAGCCGCCGGCGAGCAGGATGCGGTCGACGCTGCTGTACTGGGTGGACGTGTAGAAGAACTGCAGCACCCGCGCGACTTCCAGCGCGAGGTTGTCCATGAAGGGCTGCAGGACTTCCGTCTCGTAGTTCTCCGGCAGGCCACCGTTCTTCTTGGCGATCTCGGCCTCCTCGAGCGTGAGGCCGAAGTGGCGCTGGATTTCCTGGGTGAGCTGGAAGCCGCCGAAGGGCTGCTCGCGCAGGTAGACCGACTCGCCGTTGCGCAGGATGTTCACGTTCATCACGCTGGTCCCGACATCGACGATCGCAATCGTCTGGTCGAACCCGCTGTCGGGCAGCCCTGCGGAAATCAGCGCGAAGGCGGCCTGCGTGGCGTAGGACTCCACGTCCATCACGACGGCCTTCAGGCCAGCGGACTCGGCGGCGGCCACGCGATCCTCGATCTTCTCCTTGCGCGAGGCCGCGATGAGGATCTCGACGTCGTCGGGATTGTCCGCGGAGGGGCCAAGCACCTGGAAGTCGAGGTTGACTTCCTCGAGCGCGAACGGGATGTACTGGTTCGCTTCGGTCTCGACCTGGAGCTCGAGCTCGTCCTCGCGCTGTCCGGCGGGCACGGAGATCCTCTTCGTGATCACCGAGGCGGCAGGCAGCGCGAGCGCCACGTTGCGCACGCGCGTGCTGAGCTTCTTCCAGCCGCGCTTGAACGCGTCGGCCACCTGGTCGAGGTTCACGACGCTGCCATCGACCACCGCGTCCCGCGGCAGGGGTTCGATCGTGTAGCGCTCGACGCGATAGCGACCCTTGCCGGCGTCCTCGAGTTCCACGAACTTGACCGCCGACGTGCTGATGTCCACGCCGATCAGCGGCGGCGTGCGCGGCCGCAGGAAGCGGGCCACGGCCTGCGGATCGACGTTCACCTTGCCCTTCAGCATGACGGCATCAGTCCCATGATCGCATAAACAGGTTTAAAGGCTAGCAACAAGCATTTGGGCTGTAAAGGGTTTTTTCCACATTCCGACCCTTTCGTGCGGGGACGGGCGCTTCCCGCCGTTGCCGCGATGCCTGCGCCTATAATCGGTGCACGATGTTCAAGCGCGGCCTTCTGATCCTGGCTCTCCTGTCAGCGGGCGCGGCCACGGTGATCCTGCTGCTGGTCGCGTTCGCGGCGGCGGTGGCCTATCCGAACCTGCCCTCGCTCGAGGTGCTGACCGACTACCGGCCCAAGCTGCCGCTGCGCGTCTTCAGTTCGGATGGTCGGCTCCTGGGGGAGTTCGGCGAGGAACGCCGGGCAGTCGTTCGCATCGACGCGGTGCCGGATCTGATGAAGAAGGCGATCCTGGCGGCCGAGGACGAGCGCTTCTATGCGCATGGGGGTGTCGATCTCGTCGGTGTGATGCGGGCGGCGATCTCCAACTTCACGGCCGGTGGCGCGCGCCAGGGGGCGAGCACCATCACCATGCAGGTGGCGCGCAACTTCTTCCTGTCGCGGGAGAAGACCTTCACCCGCAAGTTCCACGAGGCGCTGCTCGCCTTCAAGATCGAGGCGAGCCTGACCAAGGACCAGATACTGGAGTTGTACATCAACCAGATCTTCCTCGGCCAGCGCGCCTACGGGTTCGCGGCCGCAGCCCAGACGTATTTCGGCAAGTCGCTGGCCGAGCTTGATGTCAGCGAGATGGCCATGCTGGCGGGCCTGCCCAAGGCGCCGTCCCGCTTCAACCCGGTCGTCAATCCGAGGCGCGCCCGCCTGCGGCAACTGTACGTTCTGCGCAGGATGGAGGCGCTGGGGTTTCTGACGGCAGAGCAGTTCGCTGCCGCCGAGAAGCATCCGGTGACCACCCGCAGGGAGGCTGGCATCGATCCGACGGCCCATGGCGACTACGTTGCCGAGATGGTCAGGCAGGTCATGGTCGAGCGCTTCCGCGACGACGCCTACACCCGGGGCATCCATGTTTACACCACGGTGCATAGTGAGCACCAACTTGCGGCGTACGCCTCGGTCAGGCGGGGGGTGATCGCCTACGATCGCCGCCAAGGGTTTCGTGGTCCCGAGCGGTTCGTCGATCTGCCCGCGAACTACACCGACGACCAGCTGGAGGACCTGCTGCAGGATGACCCCGACAGCGACGGGCTGTTCCCGGCGATCGTGCTGAGAATCGACGAGAAGTCGGCCGAGGTCTACCGTCGCGGGCTGGGGCGGGTCGCCATCGCCGCCGAAGGGCTGCGTTTCGCCGCCCGCGCCATCGGCGAGAAGGTGCCGTTGAAGCAGCGGCTGAGGCCGGGTGCCGTGGTGCGCCTCCAGCGCGACGACAAGGGCCAGTGGCAGATCACCCAGCTGCCGCAGGCCGAGGCTTCGCTGGTGGCCATCAGCCCCGCCGACGGCGCGATCCGGGCCCTGGTGGGCGGGTTCGACTTCGCCCGCGCCCAGTTCAACCACGTCACCCAGGCCGTCCGCCAGCCGGGCTCCAGCTTCAAGCCGTTCATCTACTCCGCGGCGCTCGAGCGCGGTTTCACCGCGGCGACGGTGCTCAACGATGCGCCGCTGTCCTTCACGGCCCAGCAGACCGGCTCCGAAGCCTGGGAGCCCAAGAACTACGACGGCAAGTACGACGGCCCCATGCGCGTGCGCGTCGCGCTGGCGCGCTCGAAGAACCTTCCGATGATCCGGGTGCTCCAGGCCATCGGTCCCCAGTACGCGCAGGACTACATCACGCGCTTCGGGTTCGATCCCAAGCTCCACCCCCCCTACCTCACGATGGCGCTCGGCGCGGGTGGAGTCACGCCGATGCAGATGGCATCGGCCTATGCGGTGTTCGCCAACGGAGGGTTCAGGGTCACCCCCTACCTGATCCAGCGCGTCGAGGACGCCAAGGGAACCGTGCTGTTCGAGGCGCGTCCCGAGGTGGCGGGCGAGACCGCCGAGCGCGTGATCGACGCGCGCAACGCGTTCATCATGACCAGCCTGATGCAGGATGTGGTGCGAGCGGGCACGGCAACGCGAGCCATGAGCCTGGGGCGATCGGACCTCGCCGGCAAGACCGGGACCACGAACGACTTCCTCGATGCGTGGTTCGCGGGCTATCAGGCCTCGCTGGTCGCGGTGAGCTGGATGGGGCACTCGACGCCGCGCAGCCTCGGCAACGGCGAGACCGGCGGCACCGCGGCGCTGCCGATCTGGATGGGCTACATGGGCGTGGCGCTCAAGGGCGTGGCGGAGCAGTTGCCCTCGCCGCCGGAGGGCGTGGTCAGCGCGCGCATCGATCCGGCGAGCGGCATGCGGGTGGCGGATGGGCAATCGGGCATCAGCGAATTCTTCTACCTCGAATCGCCGCCCCGGGACGCCGAGGGCGCGGCAGGGGCGGCCGAAGGCCGCAGTGCCGACGAGGTCAAGTCGCAGATCTTCTGAGCTGCCGATGGCACGCGAATCCCCAGCCCGCCTGCGCCAGTTACGCGAACAGATCGCGCAGCTCGCCGCGCGCATGGTGGCCGAGGACGGCCTGGACGACTGGGGGCTCGCCAAGCGCAAGGCGGCGCGGGCCCTCGGCCTGACCGATGCGCGCTGCCTGCCGGACAACCGGGAACTGGAAGCCGCGCTGCTCGAGCACCAGCGCATCTTCGACGAGGAGGGGCAGCGCGAGCACCTGCACTGGCTGCGATCGCAGGCCCTCGACCTGATGGATCTGTTCGAGGATTTCGAGCCGCACGTGGCCGGGCCCGTGCTGTCCGGGGCCATCGGTCGCCATCCGACCCTGCACCTGCACCTGTTCGCCGACGATCCGAAATCGCTCGAGTGGTTCCTGCTGAACGAGGCGATTCCCTACGAGGCCAGCCAGCAGAGGCTGCACGTGGCCGGCCAGGCGCGGGTCTTGCCGTGTTTCCTGCTGAACGTGGATGGCACGGATGTCGAACTCCTGCTGTTCGAGCGTGCCGATCGGCGCCATCCCGCGCGCCTGACCGCGGAGGGGCGATCGCTGGAGCGGGCGGGGCGAGCCTCCCTGATCGCCCGCATGGACGCCGCGGTGCCGCCTGCGGACGCGTCGTGATCTGGCCGTTTCGCGCGCGTCCTCCGGCGCGGCGGGTGGACCGCGAGGTGTCCGACGAGGCTGCCGCGGGGGCAGGCGAGGATCTGCGCCGTTTCCTGATCGAGTCGCCGACGCAGATCCTCCACGTCCTGCGCGCGATCGGCGCGGCGCGCGAACTGGTGACCGTGCATTTCGATCGCGGGCGCGGGTTCCTGATCACCGCGATCGAGCAGGTCGACGCGGCTCGCGGGCAGGTCGTCATCGGCCTGGGCGTCGACCCTGCGCTCAACGCACGACTGCTTGCGAGCGACCGGCTGGTGATGGTCAGCATGCACGAGCACGTGAAGGTGCAGTTCAGCGCGGCCGGGGCACGGGCCCTGCACCATGAGGGGCGCCCCGCGTTCGCCATCGCCGTTCCCCCGGAGCTGCTGCGCGTGCAGCGGCGCGAGTACCACCGCGTGCGCGCCAGCATGCGCGAGCCGATCCTCGTCCGGCTGGCCCTCGGCGGTGGCGAGGTCATGGAGATCAACGTGGTCGACATCAGTGTCGGGGGGTTCGCGGGTCACGGCGTGCTGCCCCGGGGCAAGGACTCGCCGGGCCTGCGCTTCCCGATGTGCACGCTGCGCTTCCGCGATGGCAGCGGGTTCTCCTGCGAGGTCGAACTTCGCAGCGTGACCCCGCACCGGCTGCGCGGCGGCGCCAGCACGAGCGTCCTGGGGTTCGGCTTCCTCAACCTGTCGCAGCCGGCCGAGAAACAGTTACAGCGCTACGTGCTGGGCGTCGAGCGCGAGCGGCGCAGGGCGGCGGGCGAGGGTCTGTTCGGCCGGCTCTCCGGGGCTCGCGGCCGGGGTTGAACGACGCCGATCCGAGCGGGCCCCGGGCGCATCCGCCGCGTCCGCGTGGGCGCGCATCCCGGCGCACACCCGCCGGGCGTGTTCCGGATCGTCCCCGGCCAGCTGCGATCGGGTAGGCGGAGGCGGTCAGTCCTCGCCGAGCCAGCGCGCGGCCTGCAGCGCGTAGTAGGTGAGGATCGCGTCGGCGCCCGCCCGCTTGAACGCAAGCAGGGACTCGAGGGCAACGGCGCGCTCGGTGAGCCAGCCGTTGGCGCTGGCGGCCTTGATCATCGCGTACTCGCCGCTGACCTGGTAGACCGCCGTGGGCACGCCGAAATGCTCCTTCACCCGGCGCACGATGTCGAGATACGGCATGCCCGGCTTGACCATCACCATGTCGGCGCCCTCGGCGAGGTCGAGCGCGACCTCGCGCAAGGCCTCGTCGCTGTTGGCAGGGTCCATCTGGTAGGTGTACTTGCTGCCGCCACCCAGCGTGGCGGCCGATCCGACCGCATCGCGAAACGGCCCGTAGAACGCCGAGGCGTACTTCGCCGAGTAGGCGATGATGCGGGTGTGGATGTGGCCGGACCCGTCCAGCCTTCGACGGATGGCGCCCACGCGGCCATCCATCATGTCCGAGGGGGCGACCACATCGGCGCCGGCCCCGGCATGCACCTGCGCCTGTTCGATGAGGATGGCGACCGTCTCGTCGTTGAGCACGTAGCCGGCGGCGTCGATCACGCCGTCCTGGCCATGGCTGGTGTAGGGGTCGAGGGCGACGTCGGTCATCACGCCCAGGTCGGGAAATCGCGACTTGATGGCCCGGATGGCCGAGGGAACCAGTCCGTCCGGATCGAGCGCGGCGCGACCGTCGGGAGTCTTGAGGGACGGGTCGATCACCGGGAACAGCGCGAGCATCGGGACGCCGGCCTTCACGCACTGCTCGGAGACGCCGAGCAGTCCGTCGAGGTCCAGGCGCTCGACGCCGGGCATGGACGGTACCGGCTGGGGCCGGCCGTCGGTCACGAACACGGGGTAGATCAGGTCATCGGTACTCAGCCGGTGCTCGCGCGCGAGTCGGCGCGAGAACTCGTCGTGCCGCATGCGCCGCATCCGGGTGTGGGGAAAACTGGGAAGGGAAACGGCCTTCGGATCGGTCATGCTGCGGGTGCTCCGGATTCGTGTCGCTCGCGGCCACCGCCGCGATGGGCGCGTGGCGGCCTGTGTGTCAGCGGCATTGCCGCGTATCTGAACAAGATGCAAGTTTCGGGAACTTCCCCGCCGGCCGCGGGTCTGAGTCCTTGACGATGACCTCGTCTCCCGCTTCACCTCCCTGAGCGGGAGCCTTAACCCCCTTAAGGCACTTTTCGGCCCTGGCAGGACTCCCCTCCTGCCAGGGTTTTTTCTTGGGCGCCGCCG
>Ga0315900_10000921_pt1 | contig 47742 bp, 40 predicted proteins | sample LakEriMetagenome_FD_203521 | JGI IMG/M metagenome (GOLD analysis project Ga0315900, IMG submission 203521) | Freshwater fungal communities from buoy surface, Lake Erie, Ohio, United States - Buoy 12 MA114 | ecosystem: Environmental > Aquatic > Freshwater > Lake > Lake biofilm | place: USA: Lake... | reverse complement strand
ACTGGGGAACTTATACTGAAGCCGATTTACCGGAAGCAGGTGATTTTAAAATTTTATAAGAAGATTATTTGATGGTTAATCTAATTCCTATAAAAAATCTTCTGCCTTGATTGGGTGCATAAACATATGTAGGATCAAATGTAAGTGCATTGGGATTATTCGGAGTAGCTATAGCGTTTCCTTTAGTATCAAATAAAACTTGCTTATCATACGGGTCGAAAGCACGTGCTATACTGTTTGCAGGCGGTGTAAAATCTAAAATATTTTTAAGACCTGTATATATTTCAAATGAATTTATTTTATAAGTTAATTGAATATTCTGCAAACTAAAATAAGGCGATTGAGGAGCTCTATTATCCATTTCTCCCAATAAAGGAAGCAACATAGGACCATATAGATTGCCGTTATAATCAATGCTTAGGTTTAGGTTCTTAAAAGTATAACCTAAATTCCAAACTCCGGATATTTGTTCTGTAAGAAGTTGACGCTTTCTAAGGCCATTTTCTGTATAGTATACATCCATTAGTGTACTCCCGATATTTCCTTTAAAGCTATTGTTTAGTTCAAAATCAATAATTAGACTTATTCCTCTAGATACACTGTGCTCCTTTAAATTTTGATAGAAGATTTTATTTGCGTGCGTTTCATAATCGGGGATGATTCGGTTAGTGAAGTAGGTATAAAAAGCAGTAAAATCAATACCCATGTAGTGCTCTCCTGGGAAATATATTTTCTTAACAAAATTGGTGTTAGCGTTCCACGATCTTTCAGGTTTAAGCTTTTCCCTAAATATAACTTCTCGGGCTCCGGTTAAAGCTGCATGATCTTCGGAAAAAACATTGGCAATTCTGTATCCGTTTCCAAATCCTAATCGTAAGATATTGCGCTTATCTTTTGAACTTAATTTGTAGTTTATTCTTGGCGAAAAGATGTTGCCATGAATAGAGTTGAAATCATACCTAATACCAGTTAAAAGTTTATTGTAATTATTTATAGAATATTCGTTTTGAATAAACATGCCCGGCAAACTAATTATACTGGGTTTGTTCTTAATAATGTTATTAACTGTTACAGTTTCAGTAACAGGTGTATGATCATCATAAAATGTATGTCTGTAATTTACGCCACTTAGGAAATCACTTTTACGGTATGTTTTGTTCCAATATAACTGAATAAAACCAATGCTTTGGTTGGCCATAAAGGATGTTGTTCCGTAATAACTGTTTTGTTTATGGGTGTTTCCGCTAAACGTCAGGAAAATATTTTCCCTTGTAGGTAGTTGATAAATGCCAAATAGTTCAGCTCTGTTCGTATAAATACTTTCGGCGTAAATGCTGTCACTTCCTCTAAATGAAGAATTCCAATTTGTTTGTCCACCCCATCTGTCTTCATATACGTAACGTCCTGCTATATTCAATATTTTTTGATTTTCTCTTTTGATAGTCCATTTATTAAATAAGGCAATTCGGTGTTGTTGGGTCATATCAGTAAATCCATCATTGTTTCGGTCTGTTGGGTTTTGAAAATTAAAGTAGTTTATACCGCTCAAAATATCGGTTTTTGAATTTAGTTTTAGTTTAAATGACAGATCTGCATTAGCATCTCTCCAGTCGGAACTATAAATGTCACTCGAAAATAAAGCTGCATTTTCCGATTTAATTGTAATTACATTAATTAATCCGCCAATTGCTTCAGAGCCGTATAAAGTTGATGCAGGTCCTTTTATAATTTCAACTCTTTCTATTATAGAGCGTGGTATACCCATTAACCCATATACGGTAGATAATCCGCTTACTATGGGCATACCGTCTATTAAAACCATGGTGTAGGGGCCTTCCAGACCATTAACATGTATGTCGCCTGTGTTGCAGATGTTGCAGTTAACCTGGGGCCTTATTCCATTTATGTTTTGTAACGACTCAAATATGCTTGGGCATGGATTCGATTTAAAGAAATTTTTGTTGTAGATCTCAATAGGAACGGGGCTATCAAGTTTTGAAACTTCTCGTAAAGTTCCACTTATAACTACTTCATTCAACTGTTTTTCATCTTCTTTTAAAAAGAAATCCAAATTCAGGTTGTCGGTTATATTAATTTGTTTCCTTTCAGTAATATAACCAAGCGCAGAGATGATAAATGTGTATTTTCCTTTCTTAAGTTCCTTAATTTCAAAAAATCCATTTACATCACATGAATATCCTTTGTTCAATTCTTTAAGAAGGATGCTAGCAAAAGGAATAGTTTCATTTCTATTCTTAGCATAGCCCTTAACGATAATGTTCTGAGCCATTCCCATTTTTAGAGTTAATATTAAAGTGAATAGGATATGAATAGATTTCATGTAGTGCAAAACTATAAAAGTTAGGTTAATCTAACAATTATTTTTAGAATATTATTATATTTGTATATGCTTTCAGTTACAGAAGAAAATTATTTAAAGGCTATTTATCATATTTCGCATCAGGATGATTCTGTAAATGCAGTAGGTACAAACGAATTGGCTTCTCGTTTAAATTTAAAGCCGGCTACGGTAAACGATATGCTCAAAAAATTAAAGGAGAAGAAGCTGGTTAAATATGAGAAATATGGTAAAATAGAACTTACTTCAATTGGTTCAAAAACTGCGTTGTATTTAGTTCGAAAGCATCGTTTATGGGAAACTTTTTTGGTTAGCAAGCTACGGTTTAACTGGGATGAGGTACATGAAATTGCGGAACAATTGGAGCATATAAATTCTGCTAAATTAATTGAACGACTGGATGAGTTCTTGCTTTATCCATTGTTTGATCCTCATGGTGACCCGATTCCGGATTCCAAAGGAAAAATCCGTAAAAGCAGTTTTATAAAATTATCAAATGCTAAATTGAAAAACCATTACAAGGTTATGGGGGTTAGAGATCATTCTACTTTGTTTTTAAAATACTTAGAGAAAAATAATTTCGTTATTGGTACTTCATTTCAGGTCATCTCAATGGAAGATTTTGATGGATCTTTTCAAATTAAAACACGTTCTGGTCAATTTACAATTAGTAACAAAGCTGCCGATTTTATTATTGTTGAAGAAGTGTGATTTATTTAGAATTTGTAAAGTACTTATCCATTAATCTGTCCGTTCTCTTTTCTACTTCCGGATCCAATATCAGGGCAGGAGCATGGTGAGGTTTAACTCGCGCATCAATAATAAAGGGACCTTTACAGCCCCAATGTTTGTCGTTTATAAATTCGTTTACACCGCTTATGTCAGTTGAAGGGTTACTTCTGGTAAAGGTTACCCATAGCCAGTTGTTTAAAGTTTGTGATGTAAAATCAGCATCGTCGCACAATACAATAAGCGCCACTTGTTCATTATTATTGTTTATATTTTTAAGTGATGTGCTTAAACTAAGATACTCCTGTTTGGCTTTTTCTTTGTTTGAATATTTAGGACCTTTTATGGCAATTACACCGGGGATGCATAGTTTTCCACCTTCAAATTCTAAAGGAAGATTTAAGTCATTTAAAGAACTTTTAATTAATTCTCTTTTCTTTTCACCAGCCGCAGCTATAACCACTTTACTGCCTTCATTTAAACCTTCGCCACTGTAATCCAATGTATCCATACTGGTTTTGGTATAAAAATGTAAGTCTCTTTCAAAATCTATTCGCTCAAACACAAACTCAAAATACTTTACAATATCATGTGTGCTTATTTTATTTTGAGCGTCGGCACAGATAAATAAATATTTGGCAAGCGACATTTGTCCTTTTCCTAATATGTGATTTGCAATAGTCAAAATTTCCGAAGGTCTGGTGTCATTTAAATAGGGTGTATAACGTTCCTGACCAACGGCTAATAGCAGTGGGTGAACCCCTGCTGCGTCAACCGCATTTACTTCTTTTAATCCGGGTATTTCATTCGGTATAGCATTCCCGGTAATCTCATGTATTAAGGCTCCAAAGCTGGTGTCCTCCTGTGGTGGCCTTCCAACAACAGTAAATGGCCATATGGCATTTGGTTTATGGTACACCTTTTCAACATGCATTAAAGGGAAAGGATGTTTTAAACTGTAATATCCCAGGTGATCACCAAACGGTCCTTCGGGTTTATTTTCACCTGGATTTACATATCCTGTAATCACAAAATCGCAATCGGCGCCAAGTGTATAACCGTTATGATTTAAATAATGAAATCTTCTTCCTCCTAGTGCCCCGGCAAACGTAACTTCGGCCATTCCTTCAGGCAATGGCATTACGGCGCTGAATGTTAAAGAAGGTGGTCCGCCTAACATAATACTTACTTTTAAAGGCTGCCCTTTGTTGTTAGATTTGGTTTGATGAACTCCTATACCTCTGTGTAGTTGATAATGTAGCCCAATTTCTTTATTGTTAACATAATCATTTCCACTTAACTGAATTCGGTACATGCCAATATTGGAATTCATTACTCCAAGCTGTTCAACGTCTTCTGTGTAAACAATGGGGAGGGTAACAAAAGGTCCGCCATCTTCTTTCCAGTTTACAATTGCTGGAATATCGGTAATGTTGCAGGTATTAAGTAATATAGGGCCATTTCGTACTTTCTTAGGAAGAGCATTCCAGGCCGTTTTAATTAAGCCAATATTTTTAAAAGGTTGTTTTAAGGCATTTACGGGATTAATCTTTAAATCAATTAATCGTTTCACGTCCTCTATTTGATGACGGAAAATAAATTTACTGCGATCAAGTGTCCCGAATAAATTAGATACAGCTTTAAACTTGCTTCCCTTAACATTTTCAAAAAGGAGGGCAGGCCCCTGAGCTTCATATACCCGTAAATGTAAAGAAGCCATTTCCAGATAAGGATCTATCTCCTCTTTGATTCTAATCAAATGACCATTCGATTCTAAATCGTTAATACATGATTCGAGTGATTTATAGCTCATAAAAAGTTGTTTTATAATTCAACAATTCTGTCTAACGTTAGTTTAATCATCTTTTCAACACTTTTTTTATAGTCTTTGCTAAATTTCTTTTGAAGGCGATTGGCAACAATTGTGCAGATGGTAAGTGTATTATGACCTAACATTTGGCCTAAACCATATAAAGCAGATGTTTCCATCTCGAAGTTGGTAATACGATGACCGTTATGCTTAAATGTGGTCATAATACTATTAATATCGTTTACCTGTGTATCTAATCTCAATATTCTGCCCTGTGGCGCATAAAAACCAGAAGCTGTAGCTGTAACACCTTTAATTAGGTCGTGGGCAATACCATTTAATAATTCTGGGGAAGCAGCAACAGAATAAGGCTGATTTAGATGTTTTTCCCATTTGGCATGCTTAATAAATGCTTTCGACATTTTAAAATCGTTAACCTTGGGTGCATCTTTATAGAAATGTAATAATCCATCGAATCCCATCCCGAAAGAACTGGCTACAAAAGAATCAACAGGTATGTCCTTTTGTAAGGCACCCGAAGTTCCCAGGCGAATGATATTTAATTTACGGTGTTTCTTTAATGGAATCCTTTTGTTTAAGTCAATATTTACAGCCGCATCCAGTTCGTTTAAAACAATATCAATATTGTCGGTGCCTATACCTGTACTTAGTGCGGTAATACGTTTGCCTTTGTAAAATCCAGTATGGGTTACAAATTCTCTGTTTTGAATTTTAAATTCAACTTTTGAAAAGTTTTTGGAGATGCTTTCTACTCTTCCCTGATCGCCTACTACAATTACATAATCAGCAATGTTTTCAGGCTTTAATTTTAAATGATAAACACTTCCATCCGGATTTAATACTAATTCTGATTCGGCAATTTTTTTCATTACTTTAATTTTAACAATCAGTTTATTTTATTGTTTAATAATAGTTATTTCGGAGATAAACTAATCATTAAAATTAACGAAATATATAGCTTATATTCGATTAATTAAACCTTATATCGCTAATTATCGTTTAGGAAACAATGAAATCTGTATTTATTCTGTTGCTATTAATGTTGGTTATAAAACTAAATGTTTTTGCTCAATCTACTCGCTATTTTGAATTTACCACTTCTTGTGGTCATGGAAATTGGCAGGATACGAGTTTTATTGCCGCTACCAACAACCAATCGGTTATAGATTTTGTAATGTTAAATTTATCCAGACCAGTGGAGGAAAGAAATTTTATAAATGGTCCAATTGCCCCGGGTTCAGATGGTTATAATCATAATGCATCTCATTGGTTTAAATGGCATTTTATTAGCAATCAATGGAATTTGGTGGAGTTTGCTATTGAAGTTTGCGATGGATGCCCATATACTGATGTTGATGCCGATACTGCTTATTGGATCCGTAATATTGGTCAGTTTTGTCCATGGAGTGGAAGACCCGTAAGAGAAGTTTTTTTAACAGGTATCAATTTGGAGGTTATTAATAATTTGGATTTTAATGTTTATCCAAATCCTTCTTCAGTTCATATTAATTTAGGAAAGAACCTGCCTGAAAATACCGAAGTAATTATATTTAATCTTTCCGGAGTAGAAGTCTTAAGGAAACAAATAATTAACCATGAACCAATTGAAATTCATGAATTAAAAAATGGTATTTACTTCGTCAGGTATTGGGATGGTAAAACAATTTTTTCTCAGAAATTTTGTGTTCTTAAAAGTTAGTTAACCTTTATTTTAATACTAACTGCAAAACATTCTCCACATGCTGTGTATGCGGAAACATGTCAACTGCACGACTTTTGGTTATCCGGTAATAAGGTTCAAGTAGGGCAATATCTCTGGCTTGTGTAGCCGGATTGCAACTAACATACACAATACGTTTAGGTTTAATTTCAATAATTCTGTTGATTACGCTTTCGTGCATACCTGCTCTTGGAGGATCGGTAATGATGACATCTGGTTTACCATTGGCATCTACAAATTCAGCAGTTAAAACATCTTTCATATCGCCAGCGTAAAACACAGTATTTGAAATATTATTAAGTCTCGAGTTTTCACGGGCATCAATTATCGCATCTTCAACATATTCAATCCCCACTACTTTTTGGGCTTTTGGTGCCATGTAATTAGCAATAGTTCCGGTTCCGGTATATAAGTCGTAAACTAATTCGTTTCCGCTTAGCTCGGCATAATCGCAGGCAATGGAATAAAGGGTGTGCGTTTGTTTTGGATTGGTTTGAAAAAATGATTTGGGGTGTATTTTAAATTTTAGTCCGTTTAATGTTTCAATTAAATGCGGAACGCCATGGTAGAGTTTTAAATCAAGATCAAATATGGTGTCGTTGCGTTTAGTATTTATTACATAAAAAAGGCTTACCACCTTCGTGAAATAAGCCTTAATATGTTCCATTAAGGCACTAATTTTTTCTTCATCATTTTTATGGAAAGCCACAATAACCATCCATTCGTCGTTTAAATTATTGCGAATAATAAGAGATCTTAATAATCCTTCTTGTTGTTTTAAGTCGAAAAAACTAAAGTTGTTTTTTAAAGCAAATTCGTAAACCGAATTTCTGATTTCATTTGAATATTCGGGTTGTAATTTACAGTCTATTACATTAAAGATTTTATCAAATCTGCCCGGTATATGGAATCCAAGGGCATTTAAATTAATTTCCTTTCCATTTTCCTGTTCTTCTCTTTCAAAATCATACAACCATCGTTTATTGGTAAATCCATAATCCAGTTTATTTCGATAATAAAAAATTTCGGAGCTGGGAGCAATGGGTTCAATAGTTTCAATTGGTGCTTTACCAATTCGGGTTAAACTATCAAGAGCATGTTTTTCCTTGTATTTAACCTGCTCGCTGTATTCAAAATTTTGCCACTTACAACCTCCGCAATCATTAAAATGACTGCATTTAGGTTCTATTCGATAATCACTTTTTTTACGAATGTTAATGGTTTTACCCTCGGCAAAATTTTTCTTTTTATGTGTTAACTGAACGTCAATAATATCTCCAGGTACAGCCTTTGGAACAAAAACTACCATTCCTTCTGTTTTACCAATAGCCTGTCCTTCGCTTCCGGTATCAATTATTTCAAGGTTTTCAATTATTGGTAAAATCTTCTTTTTTCTCATAATTAATTTAGTCTTCTATTGGCTATATGCTCAATTTTCTCAAATAATGTGCGTGGGGTGTTGGTTCTCCAGTCTTGTTCGTTTAATTCGCCTCCAAAAATAAAGTAATTGTCAACATTGCTTCTTTTCATTTCGGCTAAAACATGTTCCCTAAAGTTCAGCATGGCAATCCACCCGTCATCAAGGTCTTCAAACCATTCTTCGTAATAACTTTCATCGCTTCCGTGAAAATTAAAAACGTTTTCTCCAATCAGGATGAATTTTTTAATGCCATGATGAATTAACTGATCAATGATGTCTCTTTTTAAAATCATGATATCGTTATTAATGGCATCGTTCCATTCTCCAATAAATTCTATTATGGCAAATTCTTCTTCGTAATCGGCAAATAAAATTTTTATAAATAAAGTTTCACTCCCCATGTCGTCCCATTGAGGGTGAATGTAATAATTGTATATGGTGCTGGTAAACTCAAACTCCGAATACTCCCTTTCAAAAAAAGGCGAATAAGCATCTTCTGAAGCTATGTAAAAATTTCGCCAGTTATAAAAGGGTTCTAGAGTGTGCATTTTAATAGTGATTAGTAACTGGTGACTAGTGTCTAGTTTATTGGTTTATTGGTTTATTGGTTTATTGGTTTATTGGTTTTGAATGTTTAGAATGTTTAGAATGTTTAGAATGTTTTGAATGTTTAGAATGTTTAGAATGTTTAGAATGTTTTGAAGGTTTAGAATGTTTGGAAGGTTTGGAAGGTTTGGAATGTTTGGAATGTTTGGAAAGTTGTGTTTAATGGTATTCATAATTCATAACTAATAAATCATAATTCTTACTTCGTCTTTATTCTTTTCTCTTTGTTCTTTGTTCACTCAACTCTCAACTTTCAACTTTCAACTTTCAACTTTCAACTCTCAACTTCTTTCTAATCACTATTATGAAACAACTTTCAAAGTATTTTTAACCTCCAGCGCTTTTGTTTTAGCGTGTTTAAGTTCTTTGTCGATAATCGTTACATGTCCCATTTTACGGTAAGGCTTGGTGGTCCGTTTACCATACAAGTGTACATAAACACCCGGAATGGATAAGATATGATTTAAACCTTCGTAACGAGCATTACCGGTATGGCCTTTTTCGCCTAAAATATTTACCATTACGGAAGGGAATGTTATGGAGGTATCTCCTAAAGGCAAGTTTAAAATAGCTCTCCAATGCTGTTCGTATTGCGAGGTGTAATTGCCTTCTATACTTTGGTGGCCGCTGTTGTGAGGACGAGGAGCAACTTCGTTTACCAGTACTTCGTTGTTTTGGTCTACAAACATTTCAACAGCCAGTAAACCAACTATTCCCATTTTTTCTGCAACATCTTTGGCTATTAATACAGCCTTACTTTCTATTTCTTTACTGATGTTTGCCGGAGAAAATAAAAATTCAACCAGATTGGCTTCCGGATTAAATTCCATTTCAACAGGAGGGAAGTGACTAATTTCCCCGCTTTCGTTACGTGCAATAATTACCGATATTTCCTGTTTTATATCTACTAATTTCTCTAATACGGATGGCGCATCAAAAGCTTTATCAAAATCATCCATACTTCTTAATAATTCAACCCCTTTGCCATCGTATCCACCTGTTCTTAATTTGTTTGCAAACGGAAAATGCGGTTCAAACGATTTTATTTCATGTTTATTGGAAACTAAAAAGTAAGGAGCAGTAGGTATGTTGTTTTCACGATAAAATTCTTTTTGTAAACCTTTATCTTTTATGGTTTTTAATACTTTGGGCTGAGGGTATACCCGTTTTCCTTCGCTCTCCAGTTTTTCCAATGCCTCAATATTTACATTTTCAATTTCAATGGTAATTAAGTCACATTCTTTACCAAATGCATAAACGGTATCGTAATCGGTTAATGAGCCATTGGTAAATTTCTGACACAAGTGTTTACATGGGGCGTGCGGATCGGGGTCCAATATGCTGACTTGTAAATTTAAATTAATGGCTTCCTGCATTAACATACGCCCAAGCTGACCACCACCTAAAATTCCGATTGTTTTATTTAGATAACTCATTAAAATTTGGTTTTTAACTTATTTGAGCCTAAAATTACTAAATTCGTGCTTTGTGGTTGTATATGAATAATAACCAAACAATAAAAATTTACGACAAACAGTTCAATCCTTATTTTTCTGCGGAAATTCTTGATTCTGCGGTTAGTAAAATTGCCTCCAAAATAAATACTGATTTTTCCTCTAAAAACCCTCTGTTTCTTTCGGTTTTAAACGGTGCATTTATGTTTACCTCCGATTTGCTTAAAAAAATTAACATCGAATGTGAAGTTAGTTTTATTAAAATGTCTTCTTATCAGGGTACGGAAAGCTCCGGTGATGTTAAAACGCTAATGGGTTTAACACACGATTTAAATAACCGACATATAATATTATTGGAAGATATTGTGGACACGGGTAATACTATCGATGCTCTCATCCAAATAGTTAAAATACATAATCCGGCCTCTATTAAAATTGCGGCCATGTTTTATAAACCAAGGGCTTTTACAAAGAATTTTAAGATTGATTATGTGGGTATTGAGATATCCAACGAATTTATTGTGGGGTATGGATTAGATTACAACGAAAAAGGAAGAAATTTATCAGAAGTATATAAAATTGTATAAAAAATAAATTATGTTAAACATTGTATTATTTGGCCCTCCGGGCGCAGGAAAGGGAACACAAAGTGAAAAAATTATAGCAAAATATAAACTGGTTCATATTTCAACCGGAGATTTGTTTCGCAAGCATTTAAGCGAAGGAACCGAATTAGGTTTGTTGGCAAAAAAATACATGAACGAAGGTCATTTAGTTCCGGATGAAGTAGTAATTGGAATGGTGAAGGAAAAAATTAACGAAAACCGCATGGTTAGCGGATTTATTTTCGATGGTTTTCCGCGCACTGTACCTCAGGCAGAAGCCTTAGAAGGGTTTTTAAAGCAAATTAATGCCCAGATTAATGGTATGGTTGCGCTTGAAGTAACTGAAGACGAACTTCGTGCCCGTTTATTGGAACGTGGAAAAACCAGCGGCAGAGCCGATGATCAGGACATGGAAAAGATTAATACCCGAATTCAGGTTTATCACAACGAAACAACACCTGTAGCCGAATATTACAAAGCTAAAGGTAAATATCACGGTGTTTATGGTATTGGCGCTATCGATGAGATTTTTAATAATATCTGTGTAGAGATAGAATCGTTGAAATAATTAAAAATATAATAAAGAACAAAGAACAAAGAAAAAAGAAAATAGACGGGTTCATGGATGATAGACGATAGACTTTTTAACTCTCAACTCTCAACTCTCAATATCCAACTCCAACTCCAACTCCAAACTATAAACTCAATAAGGTTGTGCGTATACTATTAACTTCCACCTCTTTTCAGGACACTCCTGGTAAACATCAGGAAATGCTTAGGGCAACAGGATATGTTGTGGATGTGCTTAGAGGACCTGTTAAAAAGGAGGTATTATTGCCTGTTATAGCCCAGTATGATGGCGTAATTTGCGGCGATGATGAATATACGGAAGACGTTATTGCGGCTGGTAAATCGGGTAAATTAAAAGTTATTTCCAAATATGGTATTGGTTTGGATAAAATTGATTTAAATGCAGCGAAAGCATTAGGCGTGCCGGTAACTAATTGTCCGGGCGTAAATCATACAACGGTTGCCGAACATGTTTTTGGTTTATTACTTAGTTTTTCCAAGCATATACCTGAGGAACTTCAACATACTAAAAAAGGGGAATGGACTCGTTATACCGGAAGTGAAATTTTTGGAAAAACCATAGGGATAATGGGCTTGGGTAAAATAGGCAAAGAAGTAGCCAAAAGAGCTGCTGCTTTTGGTATGTCAATTATAGCTTTTGATAAATATTGGGATGAAGCTTTTGCCACTCCATATAATGTTGAAAGAGCTTATAAACCTGAAGATTTGTTTTTTAAAGCGGATGTTATCAGTTTAAACATGGATTTAAACGCCGATACAAAACACATTGTATCGGAACAAGTATTTAAATCGATTTTAAAACCCAATGTGATTATTATAAATACAGCTCGTGGCGAACTGGTAGACTTAAATGGTTTGATTTGGGCATTGGATCATAATAAAATTAAGGGTTATTTAACCGATGTTTTGGAAGAAGAACCCATGCCTTTAAATCATCCACTTAAAAATTATTCTAACGTTTACATTACTCCTCATATTGGTTCCAGAACATTTGAAAGTGTTGAAAGGCAAGGGAGTATGGCGGTAGAAAATCTTTTAAATCATTTAAAAAAGTCATAAAAAAAGGGGCTTTAGGCCCCCTTCATATATTAAACTTTTAACCAAAAACTTTCTTTAATAAATCGGAAATCCTTGAAGCAGGATCTTTTCTTATTCTTAATTCTTCCTGTGCAACTAGCTTAAATAGTCCTTCCATCGCTTTTAAGGTAACATACTCTTCTAAATTAGGATTTGCTTTTTTAACCATGGGTAATTTATTGTAACGAGTTGCAAGCGGGTTCCAATATTTGGTGATCTTAACTTCGTTTAACGATTTAGCAACAATTGGGGCGAAGCTCGCTTTTAAGTCGTTGGTGGTTTTATCCTGCAAATATTTAGTAGCTGCGTTATCACCACCTTTTATTAATGAAACTCCATCTGTTAAACTCATAGAGGTGATGGCATTTATAAAAATGGGAGCAGCCTCTTTTGCCGCTTTTTCAGCTGCTCTGTTAAGTTGCATCGTAAATTCATCCACTTGTTTGCTCATTCCTATTGCTTTTAATTTGGTTTCAACGTCCTTAACCTCTGGTGGAAAAGGAATTCTGATTAGATTGTTTTTATTGAAACCATCTAAAGCTGCCGCTTTTGTAGAGGAATTTTTTACCCCAACGCTTAAAGCTTCTTTTAAGCCTTTTACAACTTCATCATTACTAATGTTAACTCCAGCGTTGTTAACGTAGTTACTGGCGGCATTTATAACCGTGTTTAGGTTTTGTGAATTAGCCGCTGCACTAAACAATAACAGCGTTAAAAGTGTTTTAAGTATTTTCATTATAATTGGTTTTCTAATCAAACTTACAATAATTTTGCCAAAACTCGTTTTATGCTTGCAGAGATAATAACTATTGGTGATGAAATTTTAATCGGACAAATAATTGATACCAACAGCGCTTGGCTCGGACAACAGTTATCTCTTCTGGGTATTAAGGTTAATAAAATAACTTCTTTAAGTGATCAAAAGTCTGAAATCCTAAGCGGAATTGAATCCGCAATTCAAAATCATCAATTAGTAATAATTACAGGTGGTTTAGGTCCAACAAAGGATGATATAACCAAGCATACTTTGGCTGCTTTTTTTAATACCCAATTGGTTTTAAACCAGGATGTTTTGCAGGATGTAACCGACATGTTTGCCAGTTTTGGAAGGCCTGTAACCGAAATAAACCGAAAGCAAGCCGAAGTTCCCGAAAATTGCATAACACTCAGGAACAAGCGGGGTACCGCTCCCGGTATGGCTTGGAATCTGAATGATAAATTGATATTTAGTTTGCCTGGTGTTCCATTCGAAATGAAATGGTTGTTCGAAAACGAGGCTATACCTCTTATTAAATCCACTTTTAAACTTCCGTCTATTGTTCATCAAACTATTTTAACTCAAGGTATAGGCGAATCGGCTCTGGCTGATTTAATTGAAGCTTGGGAAAATGAACTTCCCCAAAACATCAAGTTAGCTTATTTGCCCTCGCCCGGTATGGTTCGTTTAAGATTGAGTGCTTATGGTGATAATGAAACAAGTCTTCAACACCAAGTAAAAATTGAGCAGGATAAATTACTCCCTTTAATCGGGGTTCATCATTTTGGATTTAATGAAGATACACTTGAAGGAAATGTTGCCAAGTTGTTTGTAACTAAAAAAAGAACCCTGGCAATAGCCGAAAGTTGCACCGGAGGTAATATATCTCACAAAATTACCACAGTACCCGGTTGTTCGGTTTTTTATAAGGGAGGTTTTGTAAGTTATGCAAACGAAATAAAGCTCGATTATTTAAACGTAAAGCCCGAAACTATAAATAGATATGGGGCGGTAAGTAAAGAGGTGGTGAGCGAAATGCTTAATGGTGCCCATCAGTTTTTTAAATGTGATTATATTGTGGCGGTTTCGGGTATAGCTGGACCTGACGGGGGAACAGAAGAAAAGCCGGTCGGACTGGTTTGGATTGGTGTTTTAGGTCCTAATTATTTCAATATCAAACAGTTTAGATTTGGTAACGATCGCAAACTAAACATCGAAAGAGCTAGTTTAACGGCCTTAAATATGTTGCGACTGGCACTTTTAAATGAATAATTTTTGTTATTAATTAAAAAAAGTGTACTTTTGCCTTCCAATAATTACATAGAAGAATAATTAAAAGTTTGAGTCATGTCTAAAATTTGTCAACTTACCGGAAAACATGCAATGGTTGGAAACAACGTATCGCATTCAAATAGAAAAACGAAGCGTCGTTTTAATCCAAATTTGAAAGTTAAAAAGTTTTATGTTCCAGAAACTGGTGAGTGGATTACCTTGAAAGTTTCTACTTCTGCAATGCGCACTATTGCAAAAAAAGGAATTATGAATGTTATAAAAGACGCTGTAGAAAAAGGCGTTATTTCGTAATAATTAACTAGTTTACTTCGAGAGGCTTTCGGTTACCGGAAGCCTTTTTTATTTCTATATTTTTCAACTCTCAACTCTCAATTTTCATCTAAAATCTATAAACTAAAAATCATAAACTAAAAACTAAAATGGTACTTTTGCGTGCAATGCAAATAAATCTAAATCTGCCTGTTTTTAAAACAGTTTCGCAATGCGCAAACGAATTAGATATTCATTGTTACGTGGTAGGAGGATGGGTTAGAGACCTCTTGCTTAACCGGCCTTGTAAGGATCTTGATTTTGTTTCGTTGGGTAAAGGAATAGATTTAGCCCAATCGGTTGCCTCTAAATTGGGCCCGGGTATTAAAGTGCATATTTTTAAAAATTTTGGTACCGCTCAGATTAATTTTTCCGATTTTGATTTGGAATTTGTAGGTGCCCGAAAAGAATCTTACCGTCATAATTCCCGAAAACCCCTGGTAGAAAATGGTTCTTTGGCAGATGATCAAAACCGTCGCGATTTTACAATTAATGCTTTAGCTATCTCTTTAAATTCGGAAAACTACGGCGAACTAATTGATCCTTTTAATGGTTTAAACGATCTCGAAAACAAAATAATCAGAACCCCACTAGATCCTAATATTACCTATAGCGACGATCCTTTAAGAATGATGCGTGCCATTCGCTTTGCCAGTCAGTTAGGCTTTACCATTGAAGAAAATTCCTTTAATGCAATATCTAAAAACAAACAACGAATAAAAATTGTATCTAAGGAACGAATTACCGATGAACTCAATAAAATTATTCTTTCTGATAAGCCCAGTGTTGGTTTTAAATTATTGTTTGATACCGGTTTACTCGAAATCATTTTCCCTTTAATGGTAAAATTACAGGGTGTAGAAATTAAAAACGGTTTAGGTCATAAAGATAATTTTTACCACACACTCGAGGTTTTGGATAATTTATCGCTTAACTCCAAAAATTTATGGTTAAGATGGGCAGCTATATTGCATGATATTGCAAAACCTAATACAAAAAGATTTGAGGAGGGAACCGGTTGGACTTTTCATGGGCATGAAGACAGAGGCGCTCGAATGGTTCCCAAAATATTTAACGAACTCAAATTGCCTTTAAACGAAAAGATGAAATTCGTGCAAAAATTAGTGGCACTTCATTTACGTCCAATTGTGTTGGCAAAAACTGAGGTTACCGACTCTGCTATTAGAAGGCTTTTGGTAGATGCAGGGGATGATTTAGAGGATTTAATGCTGTTATGCGAAGCAGATATTACAACCAAAAATCCCAACAAGCTTCAACGTTATTTAAAAAATTTTGAAATTGTTAGAATAAAGCTAAAGGAAATTGAAGAAAAGGATAAGTTAAGAAATTGGCAACCGCCTATTGATGGCGATATTATTATGAAAACGTTTTCTTTAGATCCGGGCAAGGAGATTGGTATTATCAAAAATGCAGTTCGTGAAGCCATTTTAGAGGGAATTATTTCCAATAATTACGAAGAGGCTTTTCATTTTATGCTTAAGGAGGGTGAAAAAATCGGATTAAAACCTGTATATTAAAGATAAATTTGATATTATATTTGTACACAATTAAATTCTATGGCAGTATTTAAATTTAGAGCAGTTTTTGATGGGGATATCGATTGTATAAGAGATATTGAAATCAAATCCGGTCAAACTTTTGAAGATTTACATAACGCGTTGTTAAACGCTATTAATTTCCAGTCGGGCGAATTAGCTTCTTTTTATGAAACAGATGATAACTGGAGAAAAGGCCGAGAGATATCGCTGGAAGATATGAGTGATGAGGATGATTCCCGTCCGGATGATGAGAAACCTTTAATTATGCGCAAATGTAAGCTTCAGGATTTTATTGATGATCCCCACGCTAAGTTTATTTGGGTATATGATTTTCTTAAAATGTGGACCTTTGCCCTTGAATTAATAAAAATTACGCCAAAAGAAGAACCGGTAATTATTTATCCTCGCCTGGTAAAATCTGAGGGAGATGCTCCAAAACAATTCATAAATAATAATGCTGCAGTAGTAGATGAAGACGATGAAGATGATACTCCCAAGCGAAAAAGAAGTGCTTTAACTGATATGGGTGGCGTTGAAACCTATGCAGCTGATGATGAATTTGGTGATGAAGATGAATTAGGTGGGGAGGGAGATTCTGAGGAGGGCTTCGACGAGTTTTCGGGGGGAAATGGTGGTTATGATGATGATAATTATTAGTTAATTCTTGCCTTCTAACCTTTAATTTGAATTGGAGATCTATTTATAAGTAAGTTTGTGCTGTTAGGGAATATTTAAATACTTGTGTGTTTGAAGCGAAATCATCCATTGTGGATGTTGCATCACAAAATCAATAATTTTTGGAGACATTTCTACTCTTTTACTCCACTCGGGCTGTAAAAAAAGGTATGCATTCTTGTTAACTTTTTCGGCATATTCCCTCGCAAATTCAAAGTCGTGATGGTTAAAAATAATAACCTTTAGTTCGTTTGCTTGTTGTAAAATTTCGTTTGTTGGTTTTGCGGTTTTTTTGGGTGATAAGCAAATCCAGTCCCAGGTACCTGTTAAAGGGTAAGCACCCGATGTTTCTATAAAAGTTTCAAAGCCCTCTTTTTTCAGTAAATCTGTTAATGGACCTAAGTTATATGATGTAGGTTCGCCACCGGTAACAACTATAGATTTGCCGGGATGTTTTTTCGCATGATTTACAATGGTTTCAATAGGGGTAAGTGGATGCAGATCGGCATTCCAGCTTTCTTTAACATCACACCAATGACAACCCACATCGCAGCCACCCAGTCTGATGAAATAGGCCGCTTTACCAGTATTATATCCTTCGCCCTGAATGGTATAAAACTCTTCCATTAATGGAAGAAGTTTACCGGATTCAAATAATATTTTTTGTTCGGAAGTCAAACTGAAATTTTAGAGATGAAATGTATGTGGTCGATTTAGTTTTCTGCTTACGCAAGAATAAAGTCGAGGATTAATTTTATTTTTTAGGTTCGTCATAGCGGCCTCCGAGCCCCAATCTTTAAAAATGAAATGAACTGGATTAAGATTCTGGGGCAAGCCCAGATTGGCGTAGCGATTGGTGATACACGAGAATGAATTTATTTCAAAATTTAACTTCAACTTCAAATTATAAAATATATTTCTATTGATAATATTCTCGTGAAGCGGCGCTCCAGGTATTAAGCATTAAGGCAGCAATCGTCATGGCTCCCACGCCACCGGGAACGGGTGTAATAGCGGATGTTAAAGGAGCTACTTCGTCAAATTTCACATCGCCCTTTAATCTAAATCCGCTTTTCGTCTCCGTACTTGGTACCCTGTGAATTCCAACATCAATAACAACCGAACCGGGTTTAATATAATCTTTCGAGATAATTCCTTCTTTACCAACAGCAGCAATTAATATATCCGCTTGCTTAGCCAGTTCAATAGTGTTAGTGGATTTACTATGACAAAGAGTAACGCTTGCATTTCCAGGGTATTTATTTCGGCTCATCAGTAAACTTACAGGGGTGCCTACAATATTACTTCTGCCAATAACCACACAGTGTTTTCCCTCGGTTTTTATTTGGTAATGTTCCAGCAGTTTAATAATTCCATAAGGTGTAGCACAAATAAATCCGGGTAATCCTTGCGCTAAACGTCCAATGTTTACAGAATGGAATCCGTCAACATCTTTTTTCGGACTCACGTATTGTGTTACTTTAAACTCGTTAATGTGTTTGGGTAAAGGAAGTTGAACAATTAATCCATCTATTTCTGGATTATTATTTATCTCCACAATTTTATCTAGTAATTCTTTTTCAGATACGGTAGCAGAAAATTTAACAATGGTTGAGGTATATCCAATTTCGTGACAAGCTTTGTCTTTTGCACCAACGTACGTTTCGGATGCGGGATCGTTACCTACCAGTATTGCAGCCAAATGAGGGGCTCTGTTTCCTGAGTCAATATAATCTTTAACTTTTAATCTTAAATCTTCTTTTATAGTTGCTGCTGCAATTCTTCCATCAAGTAGTATCATACAATTTATCTGCGGCCCATATTAGGCATATTTTTCATCATTTTCATCATTTGCGTTTTATCACCCATCATACGCATCATTTTACGAGTATCTTCAAATTGTTTTAAAAGCTTGTTTACCTCTGCAATATCATTTCCGCTACCCATAGCTATTCTTCTTCTTCTGGAACCGTTTAAAATATCAGGATTTTTTCTTTCTTCAATGGTCATGGATTGAATAATGGCTTCTATGTGCTTAAATGCATCATCGCTTATATCAATATCTTTTAAGGCTTTGCCCATTCCAGGAATCATAGATACTAAATCTTTAAGATTCCCCATCTTTTTTATTTGCTGTAATTGCCCCATAAAATCTTCGAAATCGAATTTATTTTGAGCAATTTTCTTTTGTAATTTTTTGGCTTCCTCTTCATTAAACTGGGCTTGTGCTCGTTCTACAAGGGAAACCACATCACCCATACCCAAAATACGATCGGCCATTCGTTCGGGATAAAATACATCCAGCGCCTCCATTTTTTCTCCGGTACCAATAAACTTTATTGGTTTATCTACAACCGATTTAATGGATAAAGCGGCACCACCTCTGGTGTCACCATCTAACTTGGTTAAAATAACACCGTCAAAATTTAACACATCATTAAACGATTTGGCAGTATTAACAGCATCTTGCCCGGTCATGGAATCCACCACAAATAATATTTCTTGTGGATTAACCGCTTTTTTAATATTGGCAATCTCATTCATCATAGCTTCGTCTATAGCTAAACGACCGGCCGTATCTATGATTACTACATTTAAATTATTTTGCTTAGCATGTTCAATGCCTTGTTTTGCAATTTCAACGGGGTCTTTACTTTCAAAATTGGTGAAAACGGGAATGCCGATTGAGTCGCCTACCACTTTTAACTGATCGATAGCGGCCGGGCGATAAACGTCGCAGGCAACCAATAAAGGTTTACGCCCTTTTTTATTCTTAAGAAAATTAGCCAATTTACCCGAATGTGTGGTTTTACCGCTTCCTTGAAGGCCCGACATTAAAATGACCGATGGATTACCATTGAGGTTTATATCGCTCATACCCCCACCCATTAGGGCTGCCAATTCATCGTGAACTAATTTGGTCATTAATTGACCCGGAGAAATAGCCTGAATAACATTTTGTCCAAGGGCTTTTTCTTTAACTGTATCGGTAAATTGTTTTGCTATTTTATAATTAACATCCGCGTCTAACAGGGCTTTTCTGATCTCTTTTAAGGTTTCAGCTACGTTAATCTCACTAATCTGTCCTTTTCCTTTTAAAACTTTAAACGCTCTCTCGAGCTTGTCGGATAAATTTTCAAACATGTACTATAGATTTTAAGGATGTAAATATCGATATTTTTTAGGGTTTTTAGAAAAAAATTAAACTTAGAAAGATTCCGGGTCAAGCCCGTAATGACGAAGTGGGGAGAATTATTCAGAGCTCGACATTGCGGCCTCCGAGCCGCAATCTTATAATCAAATGGTAAAATATAAAATCCAATAAAAAAGCCCCTTAAAAAGGGGCTTTCAGTTATTCTTTTATAAATCGTTGGGTTATTTTGTCTTTATCGTTTATTGCTTCGATAAAATAAACACCTGGATTTAATTTTTCAATATCAATAGTTCCGTTTAAAGTGGTAGTTTTTAATACTTCGCTACCTAAAGTATTATATACTGTAATTTCGGTTTTTTGAGTATTTAAACCTTTTAAAGTAATATAGTTTTTAGCTGGATTTGGCACCAATTTAACCGTATTTGAGCTAATTGCTTTAATTCCAGTTAATCCTGCAAAACCTAAATTATCAATGTTAATTTCAGAATCAGCTGTATTAGTAGTTTTACCACCAGTTGATGCTAAAATATATACTGAATCAGGTATCTGTGAATCTGCCCACTGAATTTCGGTAGCAAATCTTGTTAAACCAGAATTACTAGCGGTAGCATAAAATGCCCCTTCGCCAATTAAAACCTGATTTTTGAAGAATCTAACACCAATGGTTCCAGTATCGTTACCCATTCTGGTATACTTGTAATAACCTGTTAAAGAATCGGGTCTTTCGCTGTATATCCATTTAATGGGTCTAATTAAATTAGGATCAAAAGAGGTAGATAAAGATCCAGTTGGATAAGTACCATTCGTAATTATCCCAGGTACAGCTGTTCCTAAAATAGAAACACATTTCATACGAACTGAATAATTGCCTTTTTTAGTTGTTGAATCTTTATAAACGTTTACTACAGAAAAAGTGGATAAAACATCATTAGTAGAGGTCCATCCGGTTGCTTTTTTGGTTGTACTCCAGCTTTCGAATCCTCCATTAGAAATTTGAGGAGATTGAGCATTTACAATTCCAAAAGTTAAAGCCGATAAAATAGTTAAGTAGATTTTCTTCATTTATAAGGTTTTTAAATTTTGAATCAAAATTAAAATTATTTACGAGATAGAGAAATTTAGTATATAAAACATAAATTAAAGTTATTTGGATAAGCCTTCGGAAGCGATATAGGAGGTGCTCCAGGCATTTTGAAAATTAAAGCCACCCGTTATACCGTCTACGTTTATAACCTCACCAGCAAAATATAGCTGCGGTAATAGCTTTGATTCCATTGTTTTTAGGTTTATTTCTTTTAAATCAACCCCTCCACAGGTAACAAATTCTTCTTTAAACGTGGTTTTCCCCTTTGCATTAAATGTTTGATTAAAGAGTGTTTCGTTTAGTTGGTTAAGTTCTTTTGCCGATAAATCTCTCCATTTTTTTTTGGCTTCTATTCCTAAAACCTCATAAATAAAATACTCCCATAAACGACCCGGTATTTCTGCAGGTTTAAAATTTGCAATTTCGCCATTAGCATGTTTATGCTTTATTTCAAGTAAGTATTCTCTAACCTCATCAAAATTTTTAGGGTAAAGCCAATTTATTCTAAATTCGAAATTATAATTTTTATCAGCTAACGCTTTGGCCATAAACGCCGATGTTTTTAAAATAGCCGGACCACTTAATCCCCAGTGTGTGATAAGAACAGGACCATTTATTTCAGTTTTCAATTCTTTAATTTTTACACTTGCATTTTTAACACTAAGGCCCATTAATTGGGTAATGGGGTTGCCGGGTAAATTAAAAGTAAACAAACTGGGTAATGGATTTAAAACATTATGACCTAATTTCTTTATAAAATCAAATTGATTTATTTTTGGGAAACCGCCACACGCAATTAAAATTTTATTTCCTGTAATCTGATTATTTGAGTTTCTTGAAGTAACCATGAAGTTGCCTTCTTTTTTATTTATCTCTTCTACATTAAAACCCGTTATTATTTTGATATTAAGCTCTTTTGCGAGTTCCAGGAAGCAATCGATAATAGTTTGAGAAGAATTGCTTTTGGGAAACATTCTGCCGTCGTCTTCAGCTACAATTGTAATCCCAAATTTCTTAAACCAATCTAATGTATTTTGGGGGTTAAATTCATTAAAAACCTGACGTAATTCTTTTTCACCTCTTGGATAATTTTTTACCAAAGTAGAGTTATCGAAACAATGGTGCGTAACATTACATCTTCCTCCACCCGATATTTTTACTTTACTTAATAGTTTTTCGCTTTTTTCAAGAATTACAATTTTTAATGCAGGATTTTTTAGAGCAGTATTTATTGCTCCAAAAAAGCCGGCAGCACCGCCACCAATAACTATTACATCGGTATTTAGCATAAATAAAAAAGCCTGGTTGAATAACCAGGCTTAGTTTAGTCTATTTTAATATTAAGCAGTCACCTTTCCTAAAGCAGCTACCATTGTTTTACCAATATGTGCGGGAGATTCTACCACATGAATACCACATTCGCGCATAATTTTCATTTTGGCTGCAGCAGTATCATCAGCTCCACCAACAATAGCGCCGGCATGGCCCATACGGCGTCCCGGAGGCGCTGTTTGTCCGGCAATAAAGCCTACAACTGGTTTAGTGCCATTTGCTTTAATCCAACGAGCGGCTTCAGCTTCCATTCCTCCACCAATTTCACCAATCATAACTATGCCTTCAGTTTCGGGGTCTTTCATTAATAATTCAACAGCTTCTTTTGTTGAAGTACCAATAATAGGATCGCCACCAATTCCAATAGCTGTAGTAACTCCTAAACCTGCTCTCGCAATTTGGTCTGCAGCTTCGTATGTTAAAGTTCCTGATTTAGAAACGATACCGATTTTACCTTTTTTGAAAACGAAACCAGGCATAATACCCACTTTGGCTTCGTCTGCGGTAATAATACCAGGGCAATTTGGACCAATTAAACGACAATTTTTACCGTTTATATAATCTTTTGCTTTAATCATATCAGCAGTAGGAATACCTTCGGTTATGCATACAATTACTTTAATTCCTGCGTCTGCTGCTTCCATTATAGCATCAGCGGCAAATGCCGGAGGAACAAAAATTATAGATACATCAGCACCGGTTTTGCTAACGGCATCCGCAACAGTATTAAATACCGGACGATCTAAATGCGTTGATCCACCTTTACCAGGTGTAATACCTCCCACAACATTGGTTCCATATTCAATCATTTGTCCGGCATGAAAAGTACCTTCACTACCTGTAAATCCTTGAACTACAATTTTTGAGTTTTTATTTACTAATACTGACATATTTAATATTTTTTATTAAGTTCCAAAATTATCAAAATAATATAAATGTATACAATTGCTTAGGAGCATATTTTAGATTTTTATTAACTTTTTTTTTGAATCAAAGCGGTTGCCTATAACTCTTTTTAAACGAAGTGTTCATAGGCCATAATGTATTTGAGATATATTTTGGAGTTATTTAGCTTTTTGTTTTTTTTTATTGGCTTGATTAAGGACAAAAAAAAACGTTGAGATAAACCCAACGTTTTATAAAATTTAAATTACAAGCGGATTATTCAGCCAATATAATAACCTTATTATTATTCATTTCCAAAACACCACCTTTAATATCAAAGAATTGGGTTTGTCCGTTTTGTTCCAGTTTAATTTTACCAGCGGCTAAAGTTGTAATAATAGGTGCATGGTTATTTAATACCTGGAAAGACCCTTCAGTGCCCGGTAATTGAACTGATGTTGCATTACCTTCAAAAAGTTTTTTGTCGGGGGAAATGATTTCTACTGTCATCTTTAAATAAACTATTTAGCTTCGGAAATAATCTTTTTACCTTTTTCTATAGCATCTTCAATGGTACCTACTAAGTTAAATGCTGCTTCGGGGTACTCATCAACTTCACCATTTAAGATCATGTTAAATCCTTTGATTGTGTCTTCAATTGGAACTAAAACACCTTTTAAACCGGTAAATTGTTCTGCAACGTGGAAAGGTTGAGATAAGAAACGTTGAACACGACGAGCGCGGTGAACAACTAACTTATCCTCTTCCGATAATTCGTCCATACCAAGGATAGCGATAATGTCCTGAAGTTCTTTATAACGTTGTAGGATTTGCTTTACATTTTGAGCACAGTTGTAATGAGCATCACCTAATATTTTAGGATCCAAAATACGAGAAGTAGAATCCAATGGATCCACAGCCGGATAAATACCTAACTCAGCGATTTTACGGCTTAAAACCGTTGTAGCATCTAAGTGAGCGAAGGTTGTAGCAGGAGCCGGATCGGTTAAATCATCTGCCGGAACGTAAACAGCCTGAACAGAAGTAATAGAACCTTTTTTAGTTGAAGTAATGCGCTCTTGCATGATACCCATTTCGGTTGAAAGAGTAGGTTGATAACCTACTGCTGAAGGCATACGACCTAGTAACGCAGAAACCTCTGCACCTGCCTGAGTAAAACGGAAAATGTTATCTACGAAAAACAAAATATCTTTTCCTTGACCGGTTCCATCACCATCGCGGAAATATTCAGCCATAGTTAAACCCGATAAAGCAACGCGAGCACGTGCTCCAGGAGGCTCATTCATCTGTCCGAATACTAATGTGGCTTTAGACTCTTCCAATGCTTTAGAATCTACTTTAGATAGATCCCATCCGCCTTTTTCCATCGAGTGTTTAAAATCATCACCGTATTTAATAACGTCAGATTCGATAAACTCACGAAGTAAGTCGTTTCCTTCGCGGGTACGCTCCCCAACACCAGCAAACACAGATAAACCAGAATAAGCTTTGGCAATATTATTTACCAATTCCATAATTAATACAGTTTTACCTACACCAGCACCACCGAATAAACCAATTTTACCACCTTTCGCATAAGGTTCAATCAAATCAATTACCTTAATACCGGTAAATAACACCTCCGTTGAAGTAGATAGATCTTCGAAACGAGGGGGCTGACGGTGGATTGGATATCCGCCTTTATTGTCAATAGTATTAATACCATCAATAGCTTCACCCACAACATTAAACAAGCGACCTTTAATTTTATCGCCGGTAGGCATAGTAATAGGGGCACCCAAATCGCTAACCTCCATACCTCTGCGCAATCCATCGCTAGAATCCATTGCGATAGTTCTAACAGAATCTTCTCCAATGTGCTGCTGACATTCTAAAATAACCTTTTGCCCATTTTCTTTGGTTACTGATAAAGCATCCATAATTTTTGGAAGCTTAGAACCCGCTGCATCAAAAGCAACGTCGATAACCGGACCAATTACCTGAATAATTCTACCTGTGTTTGTTGACATGTGAAAAATTAATGTATATTATTTATAGATTTTTTCCGTGTGCAAAGGTAGCACTATTTTCTGCTGTTTTAAAAAATAATTAAAAAGTTTTTTTCTACTTAACCTGTTGTATTTGAATTATATATGCCATTTGTTAACAACTATAATTAAATGATTTTGATTAATCTACTTAGTTTTTCAGGGCTTCAATAGAGATGCTATACTAAACAAATTTCAATTGATGAATACTTTTTGTTCGGGGTAACCGGATCTTCCTTTATTAAGTTTTATGTTGATTTGGTTTCTATGCATTACAACGTATATTTCATCTTCAAATTCGATAAATGGATATACCCTAACTATTATTGTATTTCCAATTGCATTTATTCATTTTCTTTTAAAAAAAGATACTAATGTGCTTTTTTTAGCCACTTAATTAAGGAAGGATTTCTTTTTCTTTTTTGTTTTCTACACGTTTAAATAAAATTAACCCATTTTTATTATAAAAATGGGTTAATAATTAATCAACATTAGACAACCAAGCACTAAAAATTGATATGCAAATATAATAAAACGCAACAATGTTGCAAAATTATTTTTTCAAACGATAAATTTAATCTATTTTTGCAACATTGTTGCGTTATTAATTATTTAAATATCCTATGGCAAAGAAAATATTTAGTTCAGCTTATTTCGTTTTGTATCTAATTCATTTTAATCTCCATCCTTCTAATGTGTTTTCGCATTATTATACAATCGCTTCATGTTTTCTGTGCTTGGTAATTCCTTTTGCAATCCTAGGCCATTTCTTATTTGATGTGGTTTTAAACAAGAACCTGGTAAGTCTTAATTTAAATACATTTTGTTTAGCCTTTACTGCCATTATTTGGTGTTTTTCGTTTTGGCATGTCTTTATGCCGGTGCTTTACTCAATAGTTTTTATTTTCTTTTTAATTCACCAAATTTTAAATAAAAGTATATATGAAAAATAAATTACCCGTAACCATATTAAGCGGTTTTTTAGGTAGTGGTAAAACTACCTTATTAAATCATTTGATTAATAACAGAGAGGGATTAAAACTTGCTGTTATTGTAAACGATATGTCCGAAGTTAATATTGATGCTAAATTAATAAGTGAAGGAACATCGTTATCTAGAACTGAGGAAAAATTAGTTGAACTTAGTAATGGTTGTATTTGTTGTACACTTAGGGATGACTTAGTGGTGGAAGTGGAGCGAATTTCATTGGAAAAGCGTTTTGATTATTTGATTATAGAAAGTACGGGCATTAGCGAACCATTACCAGTTGCTCAAACATGGGATTTTATAGATGATGAAAAAGGGATAAATTTAGGCGCTTATAGTTATATCGATAGCATGGTAACTGTGGTTGATTCCTTTAATTTTTTAAAGGATTATTCAACAAATGAAACTGTTTTCGATCGTGGTTTAAATTCGGATAGTACCGATCAAAGACCAATTGTTAATTTAATTACAGAGCAAATAGAATTTGCCAATATTATTTTACTTAATAAAATAGATCTCGTTTCGGTTGAAGATTTGGGATTATTAAGAAATCTTATTAAAAAACTTAATCCTGGTGCATTAATTTTCGATACCAATCATTCTAAAATAGATCTTAAAAAGATTTTAAACACTCATCTATATAGCCAAACAGATTGGGAATCTTCTCCTTTATGGATTGAAGAAAAGAACAAAAAACATGTGCCAGAAACGGAGAGTTATGGTATAAGTTCATTTGTATATAGTTCTAGAAAGCCCTTTAACGCTCAACGTTATTTGGATTATGTGGAGCTAAAATTTCCCACCAATATAATCAGAAGTAAGGGAATGTTTTGGATTAACTCACGACCGGGGAAAGCCATTAATTGGAGTCAGGCTGGAGGATCTTTAAAAGCAGAAGTGGCAGGTGTTTGGTGGGCCAGTATGAAATATGGAGATAGAATGCAGTATTCCAGTTATGTGCAAAACAGACCCGAAATTGAAGGGAAATGGAATAAAGATTTTGGTGATAGAATGAATGAAATTGTAATAATAGGTCAGGACTTAAATGAAGCCAAAATAAGAAAGGAGCTTGACGATTGTTTGTGTAGTGATGAAGAGTTAAAAATACTGAATTTAAATACAGAAATTCCCGATAATTGGCCTATTTAAATTTAAATTTACGAAATGATAAAGATTTATGTTTTAACCGGCTTTTTAGGTTCGGGAAAAACAACCCTCTTAAACTCTTTTTTAAAGCAACTGTCCCGCTTTAAAAATGTAGTTATTGAAAATGAATTTGGTAATGCAAATGTTGATGCCCATTTGGTTGATAAGAAATACGATCGGCTTTTTGAATTAACCAATGGATGTCTTTGTTGTTCGTTGGATCAGGAGTTGTGGGATGTTTTGTTTCAGTTAATTAAAACTTCAACCAAACCCGATCATTTATTTATTGAAACCAGTGGTGTGGCAAATCCACTGGTGGTGTTAGATCTTTTGTCTAATCCTAAAATTAAGGAGTTTTTTTTTGTTGAGCATGTCATTTCTGTTGTTGATCTGGAAAATTACGAGCAAAGAAATAAACAAACCCTTGAGTTTGGAAAACAAATTGCTTCAGCAACCACTATAATTATTAATAAATCGGAGAAATGTGAACAAATTAAAAAGCAAGAGGCTTATAATTTTATTCGAAAAGTTCAACCTTATGCACAGCTATTATTTTCAAATAATGGGGAAGTAAATTGGAATGAATTGAAGTCAAACACCCACCTTTATTCTCATGAATTAGTTTCTAGCATAAATAATGAACATACCAGTGGTTTAAATAATGTTTCAATATCATTGCCAAACAACTGCGATATAAAAAAGGTTTTATCCATTTTAAAAATGATACTTCAATTGTATTCTCACCAGGTGTTTAGAATAAAAGGGATTATTAAGGATTTAAGTGGAAAGTTTTATTCTGTAAATTCAACCGGACTATACATAGAAACTCATGAAATTGAACAATTATTTGAGTTAGTAGGTAATCAGCTTGTATTTATTGGAATTGGGTTAAAAAAAGAATCGATGCTAAGATTCTTTATAGGTCTGAATAGTTAATTTGTAATTGCTTTCAATTTATTCTTAATGTTGAATCGGATACTCTTATGCCCCCAAAAAGATAATTAAATTAAATTTAGACAATAGTTTATAACTCAACATATTATTTGTTAACTATAACGTTCCACCATTAATCAGTGGATTTTATTTCAAGACTTAAAACCTTAACCTTAAAACTAATTATAATTTAATGACTATGACTATCGCCTGTTTTATGGAGCTCTATCACAACCTCCTGACCGTTATAGCCTAAAGTTGAAGAACTTTTAATTTTAAAGTGTTTTTTGTCTTGCTCTATAACCTCATAAACACCACTTAATTCCTGAGAGAGCATTACCGCCTCTTCTTCGGCATGGGCAGTTCCTGCAGCGTGGCTATGGCCATCCATTGAAGCTTGGTTTGAATATTCAAATACTTTCCCTTTTTCACGAAACTGCCAGGCAAAATCAGCATGACCATCTTCATCATTAAAGAGTTCACCCTCGCATACTTCATCATAAGCATCACAGTCGTCGAATGAAAAAGAGGGGAGTTCTGTTTCCGCCGCTCCGTTAATTGTAAAAACTTCTGCTTTCCAGGTTCCTTCTAATTTATGAGTGCTTCGTTTTACCTTATTACAAGCACCGGCTATTAAAATAATTGCAGTTAAATAGAAAAGTTGTTTTTTCATAATATAAATTTAATTAAAAAGTGTAATTATTGAACTTTGCTTATAAAGGTTACTTCAACATCGGTTTCACCTTTGTCTATTGATCCGTCTTTAACCCCTGGTTGATGTTTCAAAACAATTTTAGAAGATCCGTTAGAAGCATTAGACGTGGTCCATTTAGATGAAAGACCAATATTTAAATTTTTAGAATCTTTATCTAAAATTTCTGTTATTATATTAACGTTTGTATGAGTGAAACCTACTAAATGATCATCCTTTTCTTCCTGAATTTGAGTGGTTAAATTTACCGCCGGAGATTTTGAGTCATCCCAAAATTCAAGCCCTACGTTATAAACAGTATTAGAATTTAGTTTTATGGTATCTTGAATCGGAGCATTGCCTCCATCGCCATCAGCATCTTTATATTGAAAAGTAATGGATGACCCACCTGTGCTTGGAGTAAATATAACTTTTACAGTAGTAATGTTTTCGGGCTCGTTAAGGATAGGTTGAGGGATTTCCACTAAATCATCATCCTTTTTACATCCTACCATGATAATACTAATTAGGCTACAACCAATAAGTAGATAGTTTAATTTTTTTTTCATTAGAATTTGTAATTTAATTTTAAGTTAAAATTTATCCCTGCTTCATCCGTAAAATATCGAAAACGATTTGTATAATCTCTGTATTTTACATTTAAGCAATTTTGTACTGCAAATATAACTGCAACATCGTTGCATTTCCAAATTTTTTTTGTTCCAATTTCAAAATTTAATAAATGGTAAGTGGGAGGGGGGGGAGCATAGTCTGTATTAGCGGTATATCTTTTTTGCTCTAAAACCAACATGCTCTCAATGGAAATGAAAGGATGAATATTTTTAAGTTCTTTTTCAAAGTTTAGTCCAGAGTTTAACCTGGAAGAGGGGATATAGTATAGTGGCGTATTGTTGCTTAAATTTTGCCCGTATATAATTGATATTTTTTCTGTAAAGCTCAGGTTATTTAGAATGAAATAGGTTGCTGATAAATCATTCCCGGTAATAAGTGCTTTAGCTTGCGTAAACTCAAAAGTAGGGAATGAACCTCTAATGGTGATGATCGGTTGTAAGGTTGGGTTCAGATATATAAAATTATTAAAATAGTTGTAGTAACTTTCATTTAGTAATTTCAGTTTATTAAAATTAAACTGTAAACCCAATGTTGTGGTATATCCCTGTTCGGTTTTTAAATTCGGATTTCCTATTTCAAAACTTGCCGCTCCATGGTGAACGCCGTTACTAAATAACTCGTTAATTCCCGGCGCCCTCCATGCGCTCGCAAAAGCCAATGTTATTTCGGTATTTTTATAACCGGTGTAATGACCTGATAGGTTGTAGGACAGATTGGAAAACAGATATTCAGGTGATTGTAAGTTGTTGTTTTTGTAAAAGAACACATTGCTTTTCTTATAATCGTATCGTATTCCCGCTTCTATCGAATATCTTTTTTTAATATAACGTTCAGTAATAAATCCTGCGATATTTTGATTTTTAAAATTTGGAATGAAGTATCTTCCTTCATAGGTGTTAAATTGATAGAGTCCGAAAATTCCTGCTTGTCCAATTAATCCAATATCAAAATGATGATCGAATACAATCTCAGCGGTATGTGTTGTAATCTCAAAATTAAGCTCTGGTTTTATCGTTTCTTTAGATTTCAGGACTAGATCGAATTCGCTTCGGTTATTGTATTGCCTGCCATAGGTTAGTTGAATATCTCCTGTATGCCCAATATTTAGTGTGGTTTTTGCCTTAACTAATTCATGATTAATCTGTTGATTTGGTCTCGTTATTTCATAACTAAAGGGCACATCAAGTGGTTTATTAATCCCTTTTAGTGTATTATTTAAGTCGGTTAAATTACCAATATGCGCTCCTTTAAAAATGCCGATTTTAGTGTTAAACTGACTATAAAATAATTCTGTTTTAAACCAGGGTTTATTGAGTATAAAATGGTAAGAAAAATTCCTTTCTTCAACACCTGTATTATCCATTACATAATCGGGTGTTTGCATATTGCCTCCTTTTTTATAAGTTCCCTGAATGCGATACTGCAACCCCAAAAGCTTGTTTATTTTTCCATCAATCATTCCCGATGTTATTCCTTGTTTTCCGTTAGAATTTCCGACTAAGTTTAACTCACCATTTATTAAACCACTATCGGGCAAGGGTTTGGGATTAACCAATATAACGCCTCCTAATGCGTCTGATCCGTACCTAACCCCCATAGCACCTTTAACTACAACTAATTCTCCGGCTAAAAAGGGATCTATTTCCGGTGCGTGCTCGTTTCCCCATTGCTGACTTTCCTGACGAATGCCATTATTCATAATTAAAACACGATTGCTGTGTAACCCATGAATCATGGGCTTGGATATTGAAGATCCTGTATTTAATGTAGTTATTCCGGGAATTTTTTTCAAACTCTCGCCTAAATTCATGCCGCGTGTTTGCAAAAGTTCGTATCCGGTTATTTTCTGACTATTTTGAGTGGTGGGAATTTCAGAACGTGTTTCAGTTACTTCAATTGCATTTAAAAGATGATTGTGATGCTCTAACTTAAAGTTTATAATGGTATCAGCATTTACTGAAATTATAAAGACAGTTGGTTCGCAATCTAAATGTTCAATTCTTATTTTAATATCTCCCAAACATAAATTTTCCAATTGAAAAAAACCATCTTTATCGGCTTCAGTTCCTCGGTTATGATCAGAATTTTGCACCCATATTTTGGCAAAGCTTAAAGCCTCTTGGTTGTGATCGTCTGTTACTTTACCCAGCAGCCGTATATTGCAATTATTTTGAGAGAATGCGTTTAGATTGCCTAATAGTAAAAACAGTAAGAGTATTTTTTTAAGGAACATTATTATTGAACCCATAACCAATGGGTGGTTTAATTTTTTCACAACATTTATAGCCTGGTTCAACTTTTAAATTTTAAGGTTAGTTAAACACCTACAATAATTATGTGTCCTATTAGCAGCACCCAAGTAACACCTATTTCCTTGAAAGATCATTTATTAATTGAGATGCAAAGATAACAAAAAAGCGCAACCATGTTGCATGATTGCGCTTTTGAAATTCTAAAGGAGAATATCATAAATTGTTTATGATATAATCTGTCATTTTAGTGAAAAGATGTAAACGTGTAGCCCCCCCATAAATACCGTGATTTTTATCTGGATAATACGCAACATCAAAAGGAATATTATGTTTTATAAGCGCTGCAGACATTTCAATACTGTTCTGAAAATGGACGTTATCGTCGGCTGTACCGTGTATTAATAAATATTTTCCTTTTAATTTTTTTACAAAATTGATGGGAGAGTTCTCGTCATATCCACTTGCATTTTCCTGTGGTGTTTGTAAAAATCGCTCCGTATAAATTGTGTCGTAATAGCGCCAATTGGTAACAGGAGCAACCGCTATGGCCATTTTAAATAAATCGTTTGCCTTGGTTATGCAAAGAGAGGAAAGATAACCGCCAAAGCTCCATCCCTCACATCCTATGCGAGTAGGATCAACAAAACTGAGGGTTCCTAAATATTTAGCTGTCTCCATCTGATCTTCTAATTCAAGCTTACCCAATTGTTTGTAAGTCGATTTTTTAAATTCGGCACCCCTTCCCATTGTTCCTCTGTTATCAACGCATACCACCAAATATCCTTTTTGAGCTAGCATTAAATGCCAAAGGTAATCTCGGTTTCCCCATTCGTTAGTTACCATATTTCGGCCCGGACCACCATAAAAAGTCATAAATACAGGGTATTTTTTATTTGGATCAAATCCGTTAGGTTTAATCATCCAGCCATTAAGTTCAATTCCTTGCCCGCTTTTAAAAGTAAAAAACTCTTTTTTAGATAAATCATATTCCTTAAGAGTAGATACGAGTTCTTTATTGTCTTCTAAAGTTCTAACTAAACTACCATCAATAGTGTGCAGTGAAATAATAGCCGGATTATTAGCGCTTGAATAGGTATTTATGAAATATTTATATCCATTACTAAACTGCGCATTTGAAGAGCCGCTTATGGGGCTTATTGCTTTTTTATCTTTTCCGTCGGTTTTAATACTATAAATACTTCTGTTCGTAACACCAGTTTCGGTTGACTGATAATAGGCTTTTAATCCTTTTTCGTCTATGCCGTAGAATTCCATAATTTCCCAATTACCTTTGGTTACCTGAAGCAATTGTTTACCATTGATATCAAATTTATACAGGTGATTAAACCCATCTTTATCGCTCATATAATAATAATATTTATTATCGGGTGTAAAGTAAAAAAGGTCGCCCATACCTTCATGAATATCTACATAAGTATTGCTACTTTCGGTATAAATTAAAGAGCTTTGGTTTGTTTTCGAATTAAATTTAATTACATCTAATTTATTTTGTAATCGATTCAGTTTGGCCACGAAAATTACGTTGGGGTCTTTGGTCCATTGTATTCTGGGGATGTACTGATTGTTTTCCGAACCAACATCTACCTTTGTTGAAGATTTAGTTAACGTATTATAAATCCAAACACTAACAGTAGAATTCTCTTCACCCGCTTTGGGGTACTTATAGCGATATTCATCCGGGTATAACGATCCGTAGGTAGGCATATTATACTCCTTAACTTTTGATTCATCAAATTTCATAAAAGCAATTTGAGTGCCGTCTTCGTTCCAATGCCAGGCCTTACTAAAACTGAATTCTTCCTCGTAAACCCAGTCGGGTGCACCATTTATAATTTCATTTCTTTTCCCGTCTTTAGTAATTTGAATTATTTCGTTGTTTGATAAATTCTTGATAAAAATATTATTGTCCTGAACGTATGCTACTTTATCGCCCTGCGGGGAAAATTGAGCCAATTGTTGTTTTTCGCCTTTTACTAATTCCTGATAAGACTTGTTTTTTATATCGAATATAAAATAGCTCGACTTATAAGAATGACGATATATGGCCTCCGAGGCAACTGCTAAAAGCAGCTTACTTTCATCTTTGCTAAACGTATATTCTTCAATAAAAAAAGGTTCTGCGTAGTCGCTTGGTTTAAAATTACCAGTATTTAGGATTGTTTCTAGTTTATTTCCAGTTTTATAATCATATTTTTCAAGCAGAGAACCATTTTTATCAGCATCTATTAGGGTATACTCGGTTCCGTTATTTAAGCTATTAAAACCACTTATGGTTTTAGCAGAAAATTTGGCAGATCCCCAAATATCTTTAAGGGTTATTTGTTTTACTTGAGCAAATGATGAATAAAAAAACAGAATAAAAAATACGGATAGTATACGACTCATTTTTGGTTAAATTTAGACTTTAAAAATATTAATTATTTGGTAAGAAAAGTAAAAGTAATAGGGGTGATTTTGAGGTTTCTAACGGGATGTTAAAATTATTAAATAATTAAGCCTAATTTAAAGCTGTTAATTATAGTAATGAAAAATAGTATTAAGTACTTTGGGTCTTTAATTATTGTATTGTTGAGTATATTTTATCTTCAACAAATCATTTTCCTTCTTTATAATTTCAGACAATTAAAAGGAATTAGTATTTACCTAATTATACAGTCTTTTCCAAGAGCTTTTAAACTAAACTGGGCTATGGTAAGCTATTCACTTTTAGTTCCATTGTTATTATTTGTAGTCCAGTTAAACATTAAAAAATCATTTTTAAAAACATTCACACTTGTTTTTTTCATTCTTCTTATACTTGTTTATTTTTCCCTTTCTACTGCCGAATTGGCTTTATATCAGGAGTGGGGCTGTAAACTAAATTTTAAAGCATTTACTTACCTGGCTAATCCATCAGAAGTAATAAAAAGTGCATCTTCCATTTTTGCAATTTTTTTCTTTATAGTGGTTTTAATTAAAACTACATTTTTCGGGTGGTTTACATATAAGATAATTCCTAATAATATTAAAAAGCCTTTTAATTCAATTGTTAAAAACCTTGTTTTAAGTCTATTAATTTTATTTACAGGTGCTGTTTTTTTGGTGGTAGGGTTAAGAGGGGGTGTACAACAAATCCCTATTAATCAGAGTTCCAGTTTTTATTGCAAACACAATGTGTTAAATTTAGCCGCTACCAATACTCCATGGAATGCTATACACAGCATTTTACAAAACAAAAAAGTAAGCAGTAGAAATATTTATGCAGTTTTAAATTCTGAGGAGGCAATATCACGAGTTAATAAATTGCATACTCCGGTTAAAGATACCTGCATTTATTTTTTAAAGAATACGCGACCTAATGTAATGTTTATTATTATGGAAGGATGGGCAGGAGATGTTGTAGGCGCATGTAATGGTGATAGCACTATAACCCCTTTTTTTAATAGTTTAGCAAATAAGGGTATTAATTTTGAGCGCTGTTATGCCTCTGGTAATCGCTCTGATCAAGGGATGGCGGCAATCTTTAGTGCTTTTCCGGCCCAAAGTTTAACTTCAATTATCGAGCAGCCAGATAAGTTTTCCAAATTGCCCTCTATTACTTCAAATTTTAAATCTAATCACTATTATTGTTCGTATTATTTTGGCGGACAATTAAGTTATGCTAACATAGAAAGTTATATGGTATACAATCAAATGGATACCTTGGTAGATGTAAAAGATTTGGAAGATGTTTTTCCACAAGGAAGATTGGGAGTTCATGATGAGTATATGTATAAATTACTTGAAAAAGATATTCCTAAACAGCCTCAACCCTTTTTTACAAGTTTTTTTACCGGCAGTACCCATGCTCCCTACGATATACCCAGATCGCCCGGCAGAAAATGGGGCAGTGAAATGGATGCATACAGTAATTCTATGATATATGCGGATAGTTGCTTAAAAGTTTTTTTTCAACGAAATCAAAAAAAGGAATGGTTTAAGAAAACCCTTTTTGTTTTTGTTGCCGATCATAGTCATATGACTCATCGTTGGTACGATTATCACGATGCCTTAAATCGTCATATTCCTTTTTTGTTTTATGGAGATGTTATAAAAGAAGAATATAGAGGGACAAATATTAAAAAGGTAGTTTCACAAACAGATTTGGCAGCAAGCCTTTTGGCGCAGCTAAAAATGCCACATAATGAATTCACGTGGAGTAAAAACATCATGAATCCATATTATTCTAATTTTGCTTTTTATTCATTTCCGAGTGGGGGAGGATGGGTAACAGATCGTAATTTCTTTTCGTATAACTATTCAGCTAATAAATACGAGTTAAGCAATATTAATGATTCAATTTTAGAGAGGGAAGATTTATTAAACATGAAAGCATATATGCAAGTTATGTTTCAGCAATACCTGGATTATTGATTAATAATAAATAATTTTTGGTTTCTTAAAAAAAATGGTTTAAAGTTCAGTGCGATGAACATGAATCTAAATTAAAACCTAGAATCGTAAAACGATTTGTTATTTACTATCAAAATAAATTCTAATCTGATCGCCGATTTTTAAATTTAACAAACTACAGGCATTACCTTTATTAATAGCAATTTCTAAATAACCCATTTCATTAAATAGAACCACAATATCGCCCGGATCTTGATCGTTATAACTTTTGCTTATTGTATTTACCTGGTATTCAGTTCCACCTTTGTATATGCTAAAAGGCCTGCCTTTAGAAATTCGTTTAAACGTAGATTCGTTTATATTGCAAATCACATTTTCGTAATTATCAACATAAATAATTTTACCCACAATAGTATTTTCTTCGGTTGCTGGTATTCCTAAATTAACTTGCTTAATACTTTCTATTTCTTTCCCCAAAATTTCTAGTGTACCCCCTCTTGCAAGGTGACAGGCGGCTTTAACAAAAATATCTTTGGTAGGAAAAGTAAGACCATGCTCGGGAGCTAAATTTAATTCCACTATTTTTTCGGGTTTTCGATCAAGCATAAGGGAAAATATTCCATTATCAGTGCCAACAAAATAATGGCCATCATATTTAAGTGCTATATGATTTCGATCGGAGCCTAATTCAGTATCAACTCCAACAATGTGAACGGTTCCGGCTGGAAAGTTAGAATAGGCGTTTTTTATAATAAAAGATGCCTGGAGTATATCCCAGGGTTTAACCTCGTGTGTAATGTCAATTATTGTTGCTTCGGGTAATTGCGATATAATGCTTCCCTTTATGGAAGAAACATAATAATCTTTTAGCCCCATATCGGTGGTTAACGTAATAAAAGGCATACCCGCTCTTTGTTAAATAATTCCTTATAAAATTAATTTAATTAACAAGCTATATTTTTAAATTTGAGATCATTTATTAATGTTGATTTGTTAATTAATTAAAATAGTTTGGCTGATAAAATAATAACGATTGAAGGAAAAAACTTAACCGAGTTTTACGGAGTAAATAATCAAAAAATTGATTTGTTTATTAAGTATTTTCCAAAACTTAAAGTTGTAACTCGAGGTAACGAAATCCTGTTAAGTGGAGAACCTGAACAAATTACATTATTTGAAGAGAAATTACACACCTATTCTGATTACTATGATAAACACGGACCTTTAAATTCGGGTTCTATTACTCAGTATATTGAAGAAGGAACGCTACCTGCAAGTGATTTTGGAGCCGGTGATGAGATATTGGTATATGGAAACAATGGCATAATCGTTAAAGCCAGAACACCCAATCAAATTAAATTGGTTTCGGCATTGCGAAAAAACGACATGGTCTTTGCGATTGGTCCGGCTGGTTCCGGAAAAACTTATACTGCAGTTGCCTTAGCAGTGAGGGCCTTAAAAAATAAGCAGGTTAGAAAAATAATTTTAACTCGACCAGCCGTTGAAGCAGGTGAAAATTTGGGTTTTTTACCAGGCGATTTAAAAGAGAAGCTCGATCCTTATATGCAGCCCCTTTATGATGCTTTAAGGGATATGTTGCCGGTTGAAAAATTGAGTACTTTTATTGAGTCTGGTATTATACAAATAGCTCCACTCGCCTTTATGCGAGGGAGAACGCTTGATAATGCATTTGTAATTTTAGATGAAGCCCAAAATGCCACCGAAAGTCAGATGCGCATGTTTTTAACCCGAATGGGAAAAACCGCAAAATTTATAATTACAGGCGATAAAACGCAGATAGACTTGCCCAAAAAACAACCCAGCGGATTGTTTCAGGCAGAACGAGTATTAAAAGGCGTTGAAGGTATTGAGTTTGTATATTTAAGTGGACAGGATATTGTACGCCATGATTTGGTAAAGCGAATTGTGGATGCATACGATAAAGTAAAAACAACAAATGAAAATAGTTAAGCAGAAAAAGAATAATGAACTTATAATAAAGAAGAGTTGAAAGAGGATAGATTTTAGAATTATGAATGATGAATTATGAATTATAAATTATGATTTATGAATTATGATTTATGAATTATGATTTATGAATTATGATTTATGAATTATGATTTATGAATTATGATTTATGAATTATGATTTATGAATTATGATTTATGAATTATGATTTATGAATTATGAATGATGAATTATGATTTATGAATTAATTATATTTTCAAAACCAATAAACCAATAAACCAGTAAACCCTATATGTTAGTTTCTCCAACTTTAAAAGAATCAAATTATCAATTTCCTAACCAAACTTCGTTTTATAGAGGTAAAGTTCGCGATGTTTATTCTATTTCCAACAACTATTTGGTTATGGTGGCCAGCGATCGTATTTCTGCTTTTGATGTTGTGCTTCCGCGCGCTATTCCTTTTAAGGGACAAGTATTAAATCAAATTGCCTTTAAAATGTTAAGTGAAACTTCAGATATTGTTCCGAACTGGATTTTAGCCAGTCCGGATCCGGTTGTCTCTATTGGTCGTTGGTGCGATCCGTTTAAGGTTGAGATGGTAGTAAGGGGTTATTTGGCTGGACATGCAGCCAGAGAGTACAAAGCCGGTAAACGTGAAGTTTGCGGTGTTAATTTGCCAGATGGATTAAAAGAAAATGATAAGTTGCCAGCTCCAATTATTACTCCTACAACAAAAGCAAGCGAAGGTCATGATATGGATATTTCGCGCGAAGAAATTCTTAAACAAGGAATAGTTTCTGAGGACGACTATATTCAATTGGAGAAATACACTTTGGCTCTTTACCAAAGAGGTACTGAAATAGCAGCAAAGCGTGGATTAATTTTGGTGGATACCAAATATGAGTTTGGTAAGGGGAAAGATGGTAAAATTTATGTGATTGATGAGATTCATACGCCGGATTCATCTCGTTATTTTTATCAAGAAGGTTATCAAGAACGCCAGCAAACCGGTGAAACGCAGAAACAATTAAGTAAAGAATTTGTTAGGCAGTGGTTAATTGAAAATGGATTTCAGGGTAAAGAAGGTCAACAGATACCTGAAATGAGCGACGATTTTGTAAACTCGGTTAGTAACCGATACATTGAGTTGTACGAAAAAATTACCGGGGAAAAGTTTGTAAAACCCGATATGAACAGTATAGAAAATCGAATAAACAATAAGGTTACAGAAGCCCTTAATAAACTATAAGGGCATATTACTGAAATATAGCTGGAAATATCACTTAAACGTAATCCTGATATGGGGTTACGAGAATTTTAGCAAGAATCATTTCACTAATCTTCTTGCTAATTGAAAATTACTTTAAAGCATTTAATTTAGCATCCATTTGTTTTGCTTTTTCAGTCTGGCCCATATTTAAATACAACTGTTTTAATGAGTTTAACGTGTTTTTATCGGTCGGATTAATTTCCATTGCTTTTTCTAAATAGGGTACCGAGGCGGTAAATGCTTTATCGGCCTCCTCAGTAAGTTTTTTGTATTTATCTTTTGCACTTAAAGGTAACGCATTAGCGTCATTGGTTAAATTAACTCCTTTGTTAAAGTATAAAGCACCTAAGTTGTAAGCGGCGTCAAAATATTTAGGATCTAGTTCTAAAGCCTTTTTATAGTTTTCTTCAGCTAGTGGAAGATTATTTAACCTATCGTGGATATTAGCTAAAACTCCATATAAAACAGCATTTTTAGGATCTTTCTGAATTGCTAAATTTAAATTTTCTAAAGCTTCTTTATCTTGTCCTTTTTGTAAGTAAATATCTAATTCTGCAAAAATTAAATTTCCATCGTTGGGGAAAGCGGTTCTTCCTGCTTTTAATGTTTCAATTTGTTTGGCTTCATTTCCTTTGCCTTTATAAGCATCAGCTAAAGATCGGTAGGCTGCAGCTCCGCCTAACTTATCAGCAGTAAGTTTGGTAAACAACTCTATTGACTTATCATAATTTTTACTTAATTCGGCACTAACAGCAGCGTTGGTTAAATTTAATGTATCCGATTTTCCACCATTCATTTGAGTGTTAATTTGATAGGCCTTTTCAAAACTGGTTAATGCGTTGGCATAATCTTTTTTATTGTAATATTCAATTCCTTGGTTGCTATATAAAACGCCAAAATTCATTAAATACATTCCCATTTCCTGCATGTAATTCTGTTTTGGATCAAGCGACATAGCCTTAAAAAAAGCAAAAGCTGAAGAATCTAATGCGTTAGGAACAATATTTTTGTATTTGTCTTCTTTAGAGGTTGCAATTTTGTAAAGAATTTGACCTTTATAAACCCAACCTTTTGGTTTTTGAGCTGTTTCGGGATCGGTTAAGGCTTCACAAATTGTTTTATAAGCCTTATCGTATTCTTCGTATTTCATATAGTTGTATGCACTTACCACTTTAGAATTTTGAGCATATCCGGTTGCAAATAATAAAACCAATAAAAGGGTTCCGATAAATTTTGATAAGGTATTTTTCATAAGGTTGAAATTTTTAAGAAATTCTGCGTTTAATTAAAAACGCATGTAAAATTAAGATAATTTTAAAAAAGAAATACTAAATAAGCTTTTATTCTTTATGAATTTGAACATCGTTTTTAATTTCAGGTATAAATAATTAAATTTTATAGGTTTATATAAAAACTAATGAAGACCTAATTTTTGATAGATTTCTTTTTTATTCATTTCCCAAACCTTACCGGGAATAAGCTCCGGTAGTTCCAGTTTTTCAATTTTGTGCCTGATTAATCGTAAACAAGGGAAACCAACTTGTGCTGTCATTTTTCTAACCTGACGGTTTTTACCTTCTGTTAAACTTATATTAATCCAAGAAGTGGGTATTGTTTTACGATAACGAACGGGTGGAAAACGTTCGGGTAAACTGTTGGGCTCATGTATAATTTCAGCTTGTGCTCTTTTAGTAAAATAGGGCTTACTGTCTATTTTTATCTCAACACCTCTTTTTAAATCCTCTATCGCAAAAATATTCATTTGCCCCTCCACCTGCACCCAGTAACTTCTAATGTGTTTATATTTTGGATTTAATAAACGATCAAATAACTTTTTATCGTTCGATAAAATTAACAGACCTTCGCTATCATAATCCAACCTTCCAATTGGATAAACATCTTTGGGAAAATCATATAATTCACCCAAAACTTTCATCTTATTATCAGTACTAAATTGAGATAACATTTGAAATGGTTTGTAAATGATGTAATATTTAAACGAATCGGACAAATTGTTTTGTTATTGACGAAGTTAAAACTAAAGATAAATAATTATGAATTATACTTTTGAAGGTTAATCATATAAACTTACCAAATCTTCATAATCATGATCAATATTGGATAGTATGAGGTAATTGGCAAGAAAATAAAATCTTTACTAATTCTTTCTTGTTTATTTAACCCGTGTTGCATATTAGAAGTGAAATCTACTCCGTTATAGTTGGGTAGCCAAAGGCTGATGGATTCGGCGCACTTTTGTTTAAGGTATGTTTAATATGGGCTTTCCCTATCATATAAAGTATTCATCCGCCATTGCCAAAAGTACATTACATATGGTATATATAGGCTTAAAAATTAACCTTCTTAATTGGTATAAATTTCAAATTATTGCTCAAAAAAAATCCCGAACAACTGGTGTGCTGCTCGGGATCAACAAAACCCAAATCAATAAGCAGGTACTTGGAAATCAATAAGGGGTACCTGAATTAAAAAACTAACTAAACCATCAACTCAATTTGGTGTTTTTCTATTAATTTCCTCATATTTATTACCGCATAACGCATTCTGCCTAATGCTGTATTTAAACTAATGTTTAACTGTCCGGCTATCTCTTTAAAGCTTAACTCGTCGTATAATCTAAATTTTATTATTTCTTGTTGATCCTCGGGCAGGTGTTTAATTAAGCCCTTTAATTGCTGCATCAGTTGTAACCGCATTAATTTATCCTGAGAATTTTCTTCGGTTAAATCTAGGGTATCAAAAATATTATATTCGTCAGTGCTTCGGGCAAAACTTACTTTTTGACTGGCGCGAAAAAAATCCATAATCATATTGTGGGTAATGCGCAATAGCCATTTTAAAAACTTACCTTCTTCTACATATTGTTTTTCTTTTAATTTATGAACCACTTTTATAAAAGTGTCCTGAAAAACATCTTCTGCTTCATCCTGATCCTTAATGGATTTTTTTATATAACCAAAAACCTTTCCCTGGTGTCGGCTTATTAATACTTCAAGGCATTTTTCATTGCCGTCTTGATAGAGTTTAACCAACTCTGCATCAGTTAACTTTTTAAGATCCATGATTTCTCTTTTTTAGGGTTTGTTACAAATAGCTATAAAAAAGTAGAAAATAGATTCAATAGGCAATAATTGGTTTAGTTAGTTAAGGATGATAATAATTTTCTAACGTAAAGATTTAACCAATATTGTGCGGAATTAATTTATTTATTGTTTACTACGCTAATTTATTTAAAAAGGTTTCAAAAATTAAACAATTTTGAGCCTCTATTGTCCTATTTTTGCAAAACGTGTACCAAAAAATGTTAAAACAATACTATGGCAAGCAATAAAATTGATTTTGAAAGTCTGGATCCTCGAAAATTTATTCTTGTTAAAGGTGCTCGTGTGCATAATTTAAAGGATTTAAGTATTGCAATCCCCCGAAATAAGTTGGTGGTTGTTACCGGTTTGTCGGGTTCGGGTAAATCTTCCTTGGCTTTTGACACTATTTATGCCGAAGGTCAGCGCCGTTATGTGGAAAGTTTGTCTTCCTATGCCCGACAATTTTTAGGTAGATTGGACAAACCTGATGTAGATTATGTGAAAGGGATTTCACCTGCAATTGCCATCGAACAAAAGGTAAATACACGAAATCCTCGTTCTACTGTTGGAACCAGTACCGAAATTTACGATTACCTTAAACTTTTATTTGCCCGGGTAGGTCAAACTTATTCTCCTATTTCGGGAAACAGAGTTAAGCGTTTTACTGTTTCGGATGTGGTTGATTTTGTATTCTCTCATCAACCGGGTACAAAAATAGTGTTGTTTGCAAAAATTAAACTAAATGCCGATTTATCGCTTGCCGAACGTTTAAAAGTATTTCAGCAACAGGGTTTCTCGAGGGTAAAGTGGAATAATGTGATAACTCGTATTGACGAATTGATTTCCTCTTTAAAAAAAGAAAAATCAGCTGAGCTTATTTTATTAATTGACCGACTTGCCGTTGAAACGGAAGATGAAGGTGCTCAAAATCGTTTTGCAGATTCGGTACAAACTGCTTTTTATGAGGGTAATAATGAATGTGTGGTTGAGGTTTTAAAGGCTGACGGTAGTTCTTCTGAATATTTATTTAGTAATCGATTTGAGTTGGATGGAATTAGTTTTGAGGAACCAACCGTAAATTTGTTTGCGTTTAATAATCCTTACGGTGCTTGTAAAAAATGTGAGGGTTATGGCTCTGTAATTGGTATTGACGAAGATCTTGTAATTCCTAATAAAAAATTGTCTGTTTATGATGGTGCTATTGCACCCTGGAATGGACCCACCATGAAAGAGTTTAAGGATAAACTTGTTATGAATGCTTACAAGTTTGATTTTCCTGTTCATCGCAGTTATTACGATCTGTCTCCCGAAGAAAAAGATCTTTTATGGCATGGCAATCGATATTTTACGGGCTTAAACGATTTTTTTAAAATGTTGGAAGAACAAACCTATAAGATTCAATATAGGGTAATGTTATCCAGATACAGAGGTAAAACTAAATGTCCCGATTGTCGTGGAACGCGCCTCAGACCAGATGCTAATTATGTAAAAATTGGGAATAAATGCATAACCGATTTAGTGCTAATGCAAATCAAAGAACTTCTTCCTTGGTTTGAAGCATTACCCGGCACTTTGAGTAAAGAAGAAAAGGAAATATCTTCTCGTTTAATATTGGAAATCACTAATCGTTTAAGATTCTTATCGGATGTTGGATTAAGTTATTTAACTCTAAATCGATTGTCTAACACCTTGTCGGGTGGTGAATCTCAGCGTATTAATCTGGCTACTTCTTTAGGGAGTAGTTTGGTGGGTTCGTTGTATGTTTTAGATGAGCCAAGCATTGGTTTGCATCCTCGCGATACTTTACGCTTGATTAACGTATTGGTTGCGCTAAGAAATGTTGGAAATACGGTTATTGTGGTTGAACATGATGAGGAAATTATGCGTGCAGCCGATCAACTTATTGATATAGGTCCAATGGCCGGAAGTTATGGCGGTAATTTGGTTTTTCAGGGTAATCACAACGAACTAATAAAAGAAAATAAAAGTTTAACAGCTCGATATTTAAACGGAGATGAAAAAATTCCTATTCCTACTTTTAGAAGAAAGACTAATAACTTTGTTGAGGTAATAGGTGCTAAAGAAAATAATCTTAAAAATATTGACTTAAAAATTCCTTTAAATTGTTTAACAGTGATAACCGGAGTAAGTGGCTCTGGAAAAACTTCTCTTGTAAAACGTATTGTTTATCCTGCTCTAAAAAAATATAAAGGCGGATTTGGAGTCGATCAAACCGGAAATTATGATAAAATTGATGGTGATTTAGAATTGTTTGATGATGTTGATTTTGTTGATCAGAATCCCATTGGTAAATCCTCTCGTTCCAATCCAATAACCTATATAAAAGCCTACGACGAAATTCGTTCTTTATTTGCGCATGAAAGCTTGTCTAAAACAAGAGGGTATAAGCCCTCTCATTTTTCATTTAATGTAGAGGGAGGCAGGTGTGAGGTTTGCCAGGGTGAGGGTGAAATTGTTGTAGAGATGCAGTTTATGGCTGATGTTCACTTGGTGTGCGAAGCATGTAACGGAAAAAGATTTAAGCAAGAGGTTCTGGAAGTTTTGTTTGAAGGTAAGAGCATTGCAGATGTTTTGGCTTTAACGGTTGATGATGCAGTAGATTTTTTTAGTAAAACTGAAAAGCAATCTAATGATACCCGAAAGTTGATAAATAAGCTTAGCATGCTTTCTGATGTAGGTTTGGGTTATGTTAAGCTTGGTCAATCCAGTTCTACTCTAAGTGGCGGCGAGGCACAACGTATTAAGCTTGCATACTTTTTAACTTTGGGTAATTCGGATAAAAGATCCTTGTTTATTTTTGATGAGCCTACAACGGGGCTTCATTTTCATGATATTGAGAAATTAATAAAATCTATTAATGCTTTAATTAATCTTGGTCATCATGTTTGGATTATAGAGCACAATCCCGAAATTATTAAATGCGCCGACTGGGTTATAGATTTGGGACCAGAGGGAGGCGATGAGGGTGGTAAACTTGTTTTTGAAGGTACTCCGGAAGAATTAGTTAATTGCAAGGCCAGTTATACGGGATTTTATTTGAAAAATAAACTGGTTAATGCTTAATAGCATTTACTCTTTAATGAACTTTTGATAGGAGTATAATGGCAAAGAATTATTTTGGGGATAGCTCAGTTTTACTAAATAAACTCCAAGAGAATAATTATCGGTATTAATTTTAGTTTTATTTATAATATCGCTTTCGAATACCAATCGACCTTGAGCATCAATTATTTCAATGTGCTTGGTAGTGTTGGTTTCAAAAAACTCAATGTTTAATTCTGATTTGGCAGGATTGGGATATACGGTAAAAAACTCCGTTACAGTTGCGTCACACTTTACATTTATAGGGTTCGAATAATTAAAGCTTCCATCGTAATCGGTTTGCTTTAGCCGGTAGAAGTTAAGTCCTTGTGCGGGATCTAAATCGATGTAATCGTAATTGCTAATTTTGTTAATTGTACCCGATCCATCAATTTGAGCAATTTCATTGAAGTTTAAGCCATCGGAGCTGCGTTCAAGGGTAAAAAAATCATTATTTATCTCTACAGCCGTGCTCCAAATAAGTTTAACATTTAAATCGTTACACATACCCCTAAACGAAATAAGTTCTATTGGAAGCCCGCTTGGAATAGGGGAGCATGGTGTAGCTTGTCTGAAATTCCAGCTAAAACCATCGCTGTTTCCTCCGTAAAAAATAAATAGGGGTGTGGGGTCGGGGCAATTATTTTGGGTTAGTTGCTTTACATCCGAGCCATCGTTGTTGCCTCCATAATAAATAAAATTTGGTGTGGGGTCGGGGCAAATGCCTTGAATTAAATCAGTGGTGGCAAATCCATCGTTGTTCCCTCCTGGGAAACGAGGAGAAAGGTCAGGGCATATGCCTTGAACCAGATCGTTTGATGCAAATCCATCATTGTCTCCTCCTGGGAAAAGAGGAGATAAGTCGGGGCATATGCCTTGAGTTAAATCAGTGGCGGCAAATCCATCGTTGTTCCCTCCACTGAAAATTGGAGAAAGGTCAGGGCATATGCCTTGAAATAAATCATTGGCGGCAAACCCATCGTTGTTTCCACCGATATATATAAAGTTGGGGGTTATATCAGGGCATATGCCTTGAGTTAGATCGTTTGATGCAAATCCATCGGAAATACCGCCAATGAAAATAGGAGAAAGGTCGGGGCAATTTGTTTGAGTTAATGTATTAGTTGCTTTACCATCTCCATTACCTCCTTTAAAAATAAAAGAGGGAGTAATATCGCTACATGTTGTTTGTACCAAGGTTTTAGAATCATATCCAACGTTTAAACCTCCGGCAAATTGTGCCCATAAAGTGGAGTTAAAACCCAGTACCAATAATATGTTAACGAATAATTTCAGGTTTAAAAAAAATTATTAGGGTACTCTAACACCTCTTCCACCTCCGGCAGAGTTTCGAAGTTGATTCCAATTGCTTGTCATCCAATTTCGATCACTTACCCTTGCCTCACCAAAACCAGAAGACATTGGTCCAAAATACCCCCCTCTGGCCACTCCCCCTGCCTGACCACCTCCAGAAACAGGCCAATTAGCGGTGTTTGCATCACCATTTGATGTGGATATAACTCCATCTCCATTTAATCCGTTAAAACTACTGTAATTAAAATTATATCCTCCAACACATTGTTCAACAACATTACCAGTCATATCCATAATTCCCCAATAAGTAGCCCCAGACTGATACCGAGTTGTTGCAGCACCGGCTGCAAAGCCGCAACGTAGTGGGCCAAAAGTGGTTTGATTACTTGCATTAAAGGCACTTAACCCATTTCCAGAAGCTGTTGAAGTCTCAGAACTTTGACCTGCGTTATTAAGGGCAGT
>Ga0315900_10000919_pt1 | contig 47803 bp, 45 predicted proteins | sample LakEriMetagenome_FD_203521 | JGI IMG/M metagenome (GOLD analysis project Ga0315900, IMG submission 203521) | Freshwater fungal communities from buoy surface, Lake Erie, Ohio, United States - Buoy 12 MA114 | ecosystem: Environmental > Aquatic > Freshwater > Lake > Lake biofilm | place: USA: Lake... | reverse complement strand
ACCCCGTGCAGATGAAGCAGGGCATCGAGAAGGCCGTCGCCGAGATCACCGCCAAGCTCAAGGAGATGGCGATCCCGGTGAAGGGCAAGAAGGAGATGGCCCAGGTCGCGGCCATCGCCGCCAACAATGACGCCGAGATCGGTGAGCTGCTCGCCGAGGCCATGGATAAGGTCGGCAAGGACGGCGTGATCACGGTGGACGAGGGCAAGAGCCTGAAGACCGAGATCGAGTTCGTGGAGGGCATGCAGTTCGACCGCGGCTACCTGTCGCCCTACTTCGTGACCAATCCCACACAGATGCAGTGCGTGCTCGACGACTGCTACATCCTCGTCTACGAGAAGAAGATCTCCAGCGTCAAGGACATCGTGCCGCTGCTCGAGGCCGTCGTGAACGCCGGCAAGCCGCTCTTGATCGTGAGCGAGGAGGTCGACGGCGAGGCGCTCGCCACGCTCGTGATCAACCGGCTCCGCGGCACCTTCCAGGTGTGCGCGGTGAAGGCTCCGGGCTACGGCGACCGCCGCAAGGCCATGCTCGAGGACATCGCGATCCTCACCGGTGCCACCGCCGTGTTCGAGAACCTCGGCATGAAGCTCGAGAGCCTCGGTCTCGCCGAGCTGGGCCGGGCCAAGAAGGTGATCATCGACAAGGACAACACGACGATCATCGAAGGGGCCGGCAAATCGAGTGAGATCAAGGCCCGCATCGAGCAGATCCGGCGCGAGATCGAGAATGCCACGAGCGACTACGACCGTGAGAAGCTCGAGGAGCGGCTGGCGAAGCTCGCCGGCGGCGTGGCGAAGATCAACGTCGGCGCCGCGACCGAGAGCGAGATGAAGGAGAAGAAGGCCCGCGTCGAAGACGCGCTGCACGCCACGCGGGCAGCCGTCGAAGAAGGCATCCTGCCGGGCGGCGGCGTGGCCCTGCTGCGGGCCAGCTCGCAGGTGAAGCCGAAGGGTCTCTCCGACGACGAGACGGTCGGCTTCAACATCGTGGTGCGGGCGTCACGGGCGCCGGTCACGATGATCTCGACGAATGCCGGACAGGACGGCTCGATCGTCTGCGAAAAGGTGCTCTCCGGCAGCGGCAATTTCGGCTACAACGCCGCCACCAACGAGTACGAAGACCTCGTGAAGGCGGGCGTGATCGATCCGGCCAAGGTGACACGGACGGCGCTGCAGAACGCCACGAGCGTGTCGACGCTCTTGCTCACGAGCGATGCCCTCATCGCCGAGAAGCCGAAGGATCAGAAGGCCAAGGCCGGCGGCGCCGGCCATGGCGGCGACTACGACATGTATTGATTCAGGGCCGCGTGCGCGGCACGGAATCAATGCCGGATTCAACCGGACTCAAGGAGCGGGGCGGCCTTCGGGTCGCCCCGCTTGCTTTGGGCGTGTGAGCGAGTCGAGGGGGATGAAGCCGTCGGCGCCGGGCGGGCCGGCGGAGGGGGGCTGACACGGCGGGGCGACGAGCCGCTTCATGAGTGAGCGGGCGAGCCAGGCGGCGGCGAGCGCCGCGATCGCGATGGCGACGACGTCTTGCATGGTCACCAGCCCAGGGCGGTGCCGAGCTGATAGGTGGCGAAGGCGGCCAGCCAGGCGAGGGCCGTCATGTAACTGAACGTGATGATCGGCCAGAACCAGCTCCGGGTCTCCTTGCCGATGATCACCAGCGTGCTCGCACACTGGGCGCAGAGCGCGAAGAACACCATCAGCGACAGGGCGACCGGCACCGTGAAGACCTTGCGGTCGGTTCCGTCCCAGGTGGCGGCCTTGAGCCGTCGCACGAGGGCCGTCGCCCCTTCCTCCGCGCCGGGATCGACGTCGCCGAGGTTGTAGATCACGCCCAGCGTGCCGAGCACGACTTCACGGGCTGGGAAGCTCGCCACCGCCGCACAGCCGAGCCGCCAGTCCCAGCCGAGCGGCTTGACGACCGGCTCGATCAGCCGTCCTGCCTGCCCCAAAAAGCTCTGTCGCAGGGCTTCGCCCTGCTCCTCGGCCTCCGTCAGGTCGGCCCCGGCTGGCATGACGGGCTTCGGGTAGCTGCCGAGGGCCCAGATCACCACGCTCATCGCGAGGATGAGCGTGCCCGCGTTTTTGAGGAACGACCAGGCGGCCTCGCGCACCCGCTCTGCCACCACCACCGGCTGCGGCCACCGCCAGCCCGGCAGCTCCATCACGAATGGCTGCGGCGGGCCGCGAAAGACCGTCCGCGAGAGAACGCTCGCGACCAGGGCCGCGACGATCACGCCGACGGCGTACATGCAGACGAGCACGACGGCCGGCAGCCGCAGCCACGAGACGCCGACGGCCACGTTGGGAATGAACGCGCCGCAGAGCAGCAGATAGACCGGCAGCCGGGCCGAGCAACTCATCAGCGGCGCCACAAGAATCGTCAGCAGTCGGTCGCGGCGGTTCTCGATCGTGCGGGCGGCCATGATCCCGGGGATGGCACAGGCGAAGCTCGACAGGAGCGGGATGAACGACTTGCCGCTCAGTCCGGCCCAGACGAGCAGCCGGTCCATGAGAAACGCGGCCCGCGAGAGATAGCCGCAGCCTTCGAGGATCGCGATGAACAGGAAGAGCAGGGCGATCTGCGGCACGAACACCACCACGCCGCCGACGCCGGCGAGCACGCCATCGACGATCAGTGAGCGGATCGCCCCTTCGGGCAGCTGCGACTCGGCCCAGGCGGAAACGCCGTCCATCCCCGCGGAGATAAGATCCATCAGCGGCGCCGCCAGCTGGAAAATCGACGTGAACAGGGCCAGCATCACGGCGATGAACACGAGCGTGCCCCAGAGGCGATGCGTGAGCCAGCCGTCGATACGCTCGTCGAGCGGCCGGCGGGCCGGCGCCGAGCGTCGCACGACGCCCTCGACAACGCGGTCGATCCAGGCGTAGCGGGCGATCGCCTCGCGGGCGGCCGGTGGCCTGGCGCCATCGATGGCCGCCAGATGCTGGGATAGGTCCGGTGGTGGCGGCGGAGGCGTCTGGCCAGCGGCGACGATCTGCTCACCGAGCGATGCGATGCCTTCGCCGCTCGGTGCAACGACGCGAACGACCGGACAGCCGAGCCGGCCGGCGAGCAGGGAATCATCGATCGTGATTCCTTTCGCGACGGCGACGTCGGAAAGCGTCAGCGCAATCACCGTCGGCAGGCCGAGTTCGAGCGACTGGCTGGCCAGATAGAGGTTGCGCTCGAGGTTCGTCGCATCGACGGCGACGACGATGCAGTCGGGCGTCGGCATGTTGACCATGCGGCCGCGGAGCACATCGATGGCCACCTGCTCGTCGGGGCTCTGGGGGGTGAAGCTGTAGATGCCTGGCAGATCGATCAGGTCGATCGTCGTGCCCCGGTGCGTGAAACGCCCCACCTTCTCCTCGACCGTCACGCCAGGGTAATTGCCGATCCGCGTCGGAATGCCCGCCAGTGCCGAGAAGAGCGTGCTCTTGCCGGTGTTGGGGTTGCCGAGCAGGGCGACCGTGAGCTGCGAACGGGGGGCGGATGGTTGGGGCATGCGCGGGTGGCGAGGGAAAACAGTGACGGGGAACCAAGGTCAGCCGGCGGTCACGGTGATGCGAGCCGCCTCGGCCCGGCGGATCGACAGCCGGTAGCCGCGGAGTTCCAGTTCCAACGGATCACCCAGCAGCGCCCGGCCGACGAGTCGCACGGGGATACCGGGGGTGACCCCCATTTCCAAGAGCCGCAGGGCCACCGCGTCGTCGCCGAGCACGTCCACGACCGTGGCCGTGCCGCCCACGGCGATCGATTCCAGCGACTCGAATACACCTACGGCCATGCCTGATGCCCGCGGCGAAACGGGCTCCATGCGGTCTCGGAACACGCGGCCAACGAGGCCCCGTTGCAGGGACGCGAGACTGCGTCTCAACTGCGGTTGCAGTGTAGCAGGCAGCTGCATGCGACGATGCGCGGAATGGAATGAACATGCCCGGACTCTTCGTGACCGGTACCGACACCGACGTCGGCAAGACGGCGGTGGCCATGGCGATCGCCCGGCAACTGGTGGCCGATGGGCGGCGCGTGGGCGTCTACAAGCCGGTGGCCAGCGGCCTGACGACGGCCGTGAGCGATGCCCGCCGCCTGTGGGAGGCCGCCGGCGAGCCGCTCACGATCGAGCAGGTCTGTCCGCAGGCGTTCACCGCGCCGCTCGCGCCGCCGTGGGCCGCGCGGGCCGAGGGGCGGAGCGTGGACGAGCGGCTGTTGCGGGAGGGCATCGAGCCCTGGCGCGGTGCGAGCGACGCCGTGATCGTCGAAGGTGCCGGCGGTCTCTTTTCGCCGGCCGGCGAAAAGTCGCTCAACGTCGATCTCGCCCGTGATCTCGGGCTGCCTCTCGTCATCGTCGATGCTGCACGGCTGGGCGCGATCGGCCGCACGTTGATGGCGATGACGGCGGCCCGTGCGGAAGGTCTCCCCGTCGCCGCGGTCGTGCTTTCCCACACGCACCCGCTCGCCGGCGCCGACGACGATCCGGCGAGTGAGCGGCGGATCGCCGCCGACAACGCCCTCGAACTGGCGGCTCGGCTCGGGAGCATGCCGGTGGGTGTGCTCGCTCACGCCGCGGATCGGGTCGCCCCGGACATCGACTGGTTCACGCTGGCGCGGAGCGTCGGCCGCCGAGCGTGAGCGCGAAGGCCACCCGCCAGTTGCCGCGCGGGTCGGGCGTGACGATCCAGTGGGGCATCACGACCACCGACTGGTGGACGAGTTCGAAGCCCCCTTCCGATTGGCTCACGGTTTGGATTGGAAACGTCCAGATGCCGGCTACGCCCCCGTCGCTCGCCGGCCCGATCGAAACCGCCGCGTCGATGCCCAGCCAGTCATCCACCAGCCCGAGCCTGCTGGCGGCCGGCAGGTCGAGGCACGTGCCCAGTTCGCCGAGCGACTGACCGGAGGCGTCGTAAAAAAACCGGCCATCGGCCTGGGCCGGCATCCCGGCGAAGTTGAGTTCGACGGCGAGGTGCTGCCGGAAGTCGGCAGGCAGCCCCGAGAGGGTGTAGGCGATCTCGATCGTCGGCGAGCCCGGCCGCACGCAGAGCATTTTCGCGAGCGTGAAGGGAATGCCCCAGGCGTTACCTGCGCGGGTGAGCAGCACCTCGACGCCATCTGCGGTACGCCGAATCTCGTGTGCGTAGCTCCCTTCGGCGAAGTCACCCCGCTCACAGGCCGATCCATCGACGATCGCCGCCGCGGCCACATCGACGTCCCAGAAGTGATCGACCAGACTCTTCCGTCGGGTGCGGTCGTAGCGGACCATCCGCTCAAGCCCCTCCTGCTTGAACTTCGCCACCTGCGCGGCATCGACGATGCTTCGGGCCGCCCCCGGTCCGGCGAGCACCTGGGCGTGGTAGGCCTCGGGCCGCCGGTCGAGCGTGGCGAGCAGGTTGTGCCGCGGGCCGCGGAGGTCGAGTTCGTAGACGATGCCGCCGCGGTCCGGCGCGAGCCAGCAGTCGAGCATGTCGCTCGTCACGCGGATCTCGTCGCGGCCGTCGAAGTCGACGTCGCCCTGGGTGGCATCGAGCCGCGGGTTCGTGCGGCCCTCGGCCCGGTCGAGGGCCGCGTCGGCCGCGATCAGTTCCGTGTAGATCGCGTTGCGGAGATGTGGCAGGTAGATGCCGCCGAAGGCGCCGTGCCAGTAGGCACAGTTGCACTGGCCTCGATGCAGGGCCTGCTCGGCCTCGGCCAGACCCATCCGATCGATGCCCGGCGCGGCGCGGAGCCCGTCGAGCCGGGTGCTCACGGCCATCATCCGGGCGTACATCTCGTTCGCCTCGGGATACCGCATCCGGAAGTTCCGCCAGCTGCCGCCGCGGATGAACCGGGCCACGGTTGCGAGCCGCTCGTCGCCGGCGGCGAGCGTGCGGGCCGCCACGCAGGCGAGCTGCGCCTCCGGGGGCAGCACCCACTCCGTCATCTCCCGGTAGCTGCACTCGGGCAGCCACACCGTGCCGGCCGGCGGCGTGTCGCGGACGATCTCCGACGGCAGGCACATCTCGATCCAGTCGCGGTTGGCCTCGAGCATTTCGAAGAATCGCGTGAGCCAGCCTTCGCTGAAGCAGGTGCGGTGGGTGTCGGGCCAGACGCCGAACTTCTCGCCGTCGTCGCCAAACACGGCTAGGGCGCCATGGCGGCGGGTGGCCAGATACCGCAGGTGGTCGAGCGTGGCCTCGGGGGCTGCGAACGGGATCACGTACCGCAGCCGCTCGCTCACCGGAAACACCGCGAGCGTCGCGCCGTCCCCCTCCGTGAGCCAGTGGCGGTCGAGCTGGTCGTCCGCGAGGCCCGCGGCCTTGAAGTGCGAGTCGTCGAGAATGGTCCACTCCACGCCGGCCGCGGCGACGTCGCGGGTCATGCCCGGATCCCAGACCCGCTCGGCGATCCACATGCCCGACACCTTCGTGTGGAGGCGACGTGCGAGCCATCGGGTGTAGCTCGTGATCTGGGCGATCCGATCCCGGGCCGGCAGCATCGCGAGCACCGGCTCGTAGAAGCCGCCACCGACGATCTCAATCTGGCCCCCGGCGGCGAGGCCGGCGAGCCGATCGAGGTAGTCGGGGTGATGACGGTCGAGCCACTCGGCCAGCGGGCCGCTCGTGTGAAGGGCGAGGCGGATACCGGGATGTCGCTCGAGGAGATCGAGGAACGGCCGGTAGCTGTCGAGATACGCCTGCTCGAAGACGCCGTCGAAGTTGCCGACCGGCTGGTGATCGTGGAGGACGAAGACGAAGCGGACGGCGGGGTGCATTGGGTGATCCAGAGAGACGAACCGGCGAATTGTCAGCGTAGGCCCGTTGCTCCGCAACGGGCTGCAAGTAGCCCGGTCACGCCGCGACCGGAAAGCCAGCCCGTCACGGAGTGACGGGACTACGAAGCCGCGCCGCCGATTCGGCGGGAGAGAGCGGGGTGATGTGGCAGCCGGTGGCGAGTTCGAAGCCGGCGAAGGCGCTCAAGCGAGGGAGGATTTCGAGGTGCCAGTGCCAGGCGGCTCGGGCAGCGGCGGGTGCGCGGGTGCTGAATGGTAGCTGATGCAGCCACCAATTGAAGTGGCTGCCGGGCACGAGCCGCTCGAGCCGGGCGACGTAGAGTTGCGTGAGTTCGGCGACGGCGGCCACGCGGGCCGGCGTCGTGGCGTGGAAGAACGGCTCGGGCATCCGCGGGAGAATCCAGGTCTCGAATGGCTGCCGGGTCGCCTCGGGAACGAGCAGCACCAGGTCAGCACGCTCCGCGACGACCCGGCCGGCGCGGTCGGCAGAGCTGATCACGTCGGCAAACAGTCCGGGGGAGCGGGTGACGGCGGCCATCTCCGCTTGCACCACACCGGGCACGAAGTCGAGCGCCACGAGCTGACTATGCAGATGCTCGAGTGATGCGCCGGCCAGCGGACCGGAGTTCTTGAAGACGGTCGCCCAGGCGAGGTCGCTGCGGCCGGCCAGCGTGTCGAGCCGTTGCCGGCACAGTTCCCAGACGTCTCGCCAGGCATCCGCCGTGACTGCCGTGACCGTCCGTTCGTGCCTGGCCGCTTCGATCACGACGTCGTGCACACCGTGGGCCGCGCGGGGCGGCCGCGGGCCCTGCCCGCCGGCCGCCCCGCCGGCATCCGGACGCTCGATCGTAAATGGATAGAGGTTGGGCACGATTCTGGCCCGCCATGGCTCTGCGGCATCGGCGGGCGTACGGAGCCAGGCCGGGGGCGTGCGGTGTTCGCTGCCGACGCAGAACGGGCACCAGTCGCGAGGGGCGGCGGTGGTGTCGCCATCGGCGGGCCGGTCGGCGTCGTGCGGCCGTGCGGCCCGTATGGGCGCGACGAACACCGCGCGGCCACTCACGGGGTCGTGGTGGAGCCGCGGGGCATGAGCGGGCGGATCAGTGGCGGACGAGGAGGCAGGCATTACCGTCAGTATGCGCCACCGGGGACCTCCGCGACTGTTGAACCGCCTGCGGGGGGTCCGTAGACTCTGCTCCGCGAAAACAATTCATGTCCATATCCCCGGAGAAGGCAGCATGCTCACCGTCGGCGACTCATTTCCCCAGTTTTCGTGTCAGGCCTGTGTCGGCACCGGCAAGGACGACATGAAGCTGCTCACCAACGCCGACTACGCGGGCAAGTGGGTCGTCTACTTCTTCTATCCGAAGGATTTCACCTTCGTCTGCCCGACGGAGCTGGCCGAGTTCAACAAGCAGCTCAAGGCCTTCGCCGATCGCGACACGAGCGTCGTGGGCGGGAGCACCGACAACGAGTGGTCGCATCTCGCCTGGCGGCGGGCCCACTCCGACCTCACGAACCTCGGCTACCCGCTCATCGCCGCCCAGAAGCTCGCCCCGGAGCTCGGCATCCTGGAGAAGACCGAGGGCTATTGCCTGCGGGCCACGTTCATCGTCGATCCGCACGGCGTGATCCAGTGGGTCGACGTCAACCAGGGTCGCGTCGGTCGCAACGTGACCGAAGTGCTCCGCGTGCTCGACGCCCTGCAGAGCGACGAGCTCTGCCCGTGCAACTGGAAGAAGGGCGATCCCTACGTGAAGGTCGGGTGAGCCCGTGCGGCACGGTCGGCGGACCTGGCAGCGGAAGTTCGCCGACGCGTTCCGCGGCTGCTCGCGGGCCTTCCGCAGCCAGTCGAGCTTCGCCGTTCACGTGACCGTCGCGGTCGTCGTGGTCGCGGCGGCGGCCTGGTTTCGTGTGACGGCGGGCGAGTGGTGCCTGCTGGCGCTGGCGACGGGCGGCGTGCTCGGGGCGGAGGTGTTCAACACGGCGATCGAGTCGCTGGCCCGTGGCCCCGGCAGCCGCCGGCACCCCCGGCTGCGGGACGCGCTCGACATGGCCAGCGCCGCGGTGCTCGTGGCGGCCACGACGGCGGTCGTCGTGGGCGTCGTCGTGTTCGGGCCGCGGCTCCTCGCCCTGGTTGGACTCGGCGACTGGAATTGACCGCCGAGCCGTAGACAGCCTAGTGTGCTCGCTCGCGGGCGGGGGCGGCGTTCCGCACCGTCGGGCAGACCTTCTGGAACCATGCAAGGAGATGATCATGGGCAAACTGTTGGCAGAGGCGATCGGAACGTTCTGGCTCGTGCTCGGAGGCTGCGGCAGTGCCGTGCTGGCGGCCGCCTACCCGGATCTGGGGATCGGCTTCGCGGGTGTCGCCCTCGCGTTCGGTCTCACCGTGCTCTCGATGGCCGTCGCCATCGGCCACATCTCAGGCTGCCATCTCAACCCTGCCGTGACCGCGGGCCTCGTGGCCAGCGGCCGCTTTCCGGCGAAGGATCTGATCGGCTACTGGATCGCCCAGGTCGTGGGAGGCCTCGCCGGCGCCGGCGTGCTCTATCTCGTTGCCAAGGGCCTCCCGGGCTTCAGCGCCGCCGACAGCGGCTTCGCCTCCAACGGCTTCGCCGACCACTCGCCGGGGGGCTATCCCTGGCAGAGCTGCTTCATCATCGAGGCGGTGCTCACGGCCGTGTTCCTGTTCGTGATCCACGGCGCCACCGACAAGAAGGCGGGCAGCGTGATCGCCCCGATCGCGATCGGCCTCTGCCTCACGCTCATCCACCTTGTGAGCATCCCGGTCACCAACACGAGTGTGAATCCGGCCCGCAGCACCGCGACGGCCGTGTTCGCCGGTGGCTGGGCCCTCCAGCAGCTCTGGCTCTTCTGGGTGGCGCCGATCGTGGGCGGCATCGTGGGGGGCCTCGTCTACAAGGCCGTCGCTGAGTGTGCTGACTGAGTCAGCTGACCGAGGTCTTGCATGCGTCACGCCGGCTCCCGGGGCAGGGGCAACCCCTTGTGGGATGCGTTGTTCACTTCGCCCGGACGTCGTAGCAGAGGAGGGCGTCGCCTTCGCGGAGGTAGAGGCGGCCATCCACGATCACGGCATGCGCCCAGCTCGGGCGGTCGCCGCTGCCCGGCACCTGGAACGACGAGACCTCGGCGTAGGCAGCCGGATCGGCCTTCACGAGCGAGAGCGTGCCGTCGGAGTAGCGGATGTAAAGATGGCCGTCGGCCGCGATGATCGAGGCGGAGTTCTTGCCGCTACCCCGCTGCTTCCAGGCGAGCGTGCCCGTCGTCAGTTCGGCGCAGAACGGGATGCCCTTGTCGTCGGAGTCGCCGTAGAGATGGTCGCCCACGAGCACGATGCCGCCGTGCTTGTTGGCGAGGTCGGTGTTGAGCGGATAGACCTCTTCCACCGTCACGCCGCCGCCGGCCGCCGGCACCTGCTTCAACAGCGCACCGCCGCGCTTGTAGCCGGCGGCGAAGAAGACAAGATCGTCCCGCACGATCGGCGTGGGAATCACGGCCGTCGTCTTGTCGATCGGATACGTCCAGAGGAGCTTGCCCGAGGCTGCATCGACGCCGAACGCCCCGCCGGCGGTGGTCTGCACGTACACCTTGCGGCGCCCCACGGTCGCGATCACGACGGATGAATGGCCCGCGCCGCGGTCGTCCGGCACACGGCATGTCCACCGGACCTTGCCGGTCAGCTTGTTGAGCGCCGCGAGCGTCGCCTTGTCGCCCCCCGGCGTGCAGATGAGTCTGTCGCCGTCGATCGTCACGCTCTCACTGTAGCCCCAGCTGTCGCCCTTCGTGCCGCCCAGGTCGGCCTTGAGATCGACGCGAAACAGTTCGCGGCCGTTGGCGACCGAGCAGGCGAGAAGCAGGCCGAACGGTGAGAGGACATACACACGGTCGCCGTCCACGGTGGGCGTGCTGCGGGAGCTCTGCCACGCGGGCTGGCCATCGGCCCAGGCCGCGCCCGTTTTCGTCTTCCAGAGTTGCCGGCCCGTCGCCCGGTCGAAGCACGAGAGGTATTCGTCGGCGTCGTCGGCCGTCGAGAGGCCGTCGCCGAGCGTGAAGATGCGGTCGCCGGCGATCGCAGGGCTGGCATAACCGCGGCCCGCGCCGGCCGTCTGCCAGACGAGCGGCGGCCCGTCCGCAGGCCACGATTCGAGCAGGTCGGTGTCGGGGGCGACGCCGGTGCGGCTGGCACCGCGAAACGTTGGCCAGTCGGCGGCCCTGGCCCAAGAGGCTGCGAGGACAGCCGCGACGGCGAGGAGAAGAACGCTGTGGCGGACGGGCGGCATGGCGAGACTCCAAGGCCGAAACGGGCAGGTCGCGGCGGCCGCGCACATGACGCACGACCCGCGGAATTCACGGTGTATAGTAGCAGCTACGTGGGACCTATCGCGAGGAGTCGTGTCGTGTCGAATGCGTCGGAGAAGGAAGCCCTGTTCGGGCGGCGGGTGACGGTGGAGCAGGTCGAGGAAGGGCAGGAACTGGCCCCGAAGTTCGACACCCAAGGCTTCATCCCCTGTGTCACGACCGACTTCCACTCCGGCGAGGTGCTCATGGTGGCGGTGATGAACCGCGAGGCGCTTGCGAAGACGATCGAGACCGGCGAGGCCCACTACTGGAGCCGCAGCCGCCAACAGCTCTGGCACAAGGGAGCCACCAGCGGGCTCGTCCAGAAGGTGACGGAGATGCGAATCGACGATGACCAGGACTGCGTCTGGCTCCGCGTCGAGATCGCCGGCGGCGCCAGCTGCCACGTGGGCTACCGATCCTGCTTCTACCGCAAGGTGCCGGTGGGAACGGAGCGGGCCGCGGGCACGGCGCTTGAGTTCCTCGAGCACGAGAAGGCCTTCGACCCGAAGGCCGTCTACGGCGATGCGCCAAACCCCACGCAGCTCTAGCCGCCCCGTAGGCCCGTTGCTCCGCAACGGGCAAGCCAACCCGTCACGGAGTGACGGGCCTACGGATCAGCCCGCGTAGTGTTTGGCGATCCAGTCGCGGTAGGCGCCGCTCGTGACATTGGCGACCCACGGTTGATGATCGAGATACCAGCGGACGGTGCGGCGGATGCCAGTCTCGAACGTCTCGGCCGGCGCCCATCCGAGTTCGCCCGTGATTCTGCGGGCGTCGATCGCGTAGCGGCGGTCGTGTCCGGGCCGGTCTTTCACGTAGGTGATCTGTTCGGTGTAGGGTTTCCCGTCGGTCCTCGGCCGCTCCTCGTCGAGTATGCGACAGAGCGTCTGCACGACGTCGATGTTGGCCTGCTCGCTCGACCCGCCGATGTTGTAGACCTCACCGAGCCGGCCCGCGGCCAGCACACGGCGGATCGCGCTGCAGTGGTCGCCCACGTAGAGCCAGTCGCGGATCTGCCGGCCGTCGCCGTAGATCGGCAGCGGCTTGCCGGCCAGCGCGTTGGCGATCACGAGCGGAATCAACTTCTCGGGAAACTGCAGCGGCCCGTAGTTGTTGGAGCAGTTGGTCGTGACGACGGGCAGGCCATACGTGTGGTGATAGCCGCGGACGAGATGATCGGAGGCGGCCTTGCTCGCCGAGTAGGGGCTGTTGGGCTGGTATTGGTTCGTTTCGGCGAACGGCGGATCGTCGGGGGCGAGCGAGCCATAGACCTCGTCGGTGGAGACGTGCAGGAAGCGGAAGGCATCACGGCTGTCGGAGGGCAGGGCCGACCAATACGCCCGCGCCGCCTCCAGGAGGCGGAAGGTGCCAACGATGTTGGTTTCGATAAAGTCCTCGGGGCCGTGGATCGACCGATCGACGTGGCTCTCCGCCGCGAAGTGCACGATCGCGCGAATGCCGTGTGTCGCGAGCAGCCCGGCCACGAGCTCGCGGTCGCCGATGTCGCCGCGGACGAACACGTGCCGCAGGTCGCCGGCCAGGGGGGCCAGGTTCTCGAGGTTGCCGGCGTAGGTGAGCTTGTCGAGGTTCACGACCGGTTCGCCGCCGCCCGCCAGCCAGTCGAGCACAAAGTTCGAGCCGATGAAGCCGGCGCCGCCGGTGACGAGGATCATGGGGATTCCCGGGAAAGGAGGCCGCTGCCCGCAGCCTGCTTCGGCCGCGGCAGCGGGGTATAGTTTAGCGAGATCCCCTTTCAGGCGCCCCTATGCACGATACCGGCACGACGCAGCTTTCCCTGATCCGCCAGCTCACGTTCTGTGCGGGCCACCGGCTCTACCGGCACGAGAGCAAGTGCGCCTTCTTTCACGGCCACAACTACCGGGTGGACATCGAGGTGGTGGGCGACTCGGGTGGCACCGAGGTGGACGATGTGGGACGCGTGGTCGATTTCTCGCTGATCAAGAAGCGGATGCTCGGCTGGCTCGACGCCAACTGGGACCACGCCTTCCTCGTGTTCGAGGAGGATGCCAATGCGCTGGCCGCGGTGCGGATGGTGCAGCCGACCAAGTATTTCGTGATGCCCTGGAACCCGACCGCCGAAAACATGGCCCGCTACCTGCTCGAGGTGGTGGCCCCGAACGTGCTCACCGATCTCGGCGTGATCGCGCGGCGGGTGGCCGTCTGGGAGACCGACGAGTCGTGCGCCGTGGCCACGCTCGTGGGGGAGCAACTCGGCGATGCGCCCGCCCTCGCCGCCGCTGTCTGCGTGGATGCCCGCTAGCCATGCAGCACCACGGCGCTTTTCCCACGACCCGCCTCCGCCGCACGCGGCAGCATGCCTGGCTGCGTCGGGCTGTCGCCGAGACGGTGCTCGCGCCGGCTGATCTCGTCTGGCCGCTCTTTGTGCACGAGGGCAAGACGCCCGTGGCGGTGCCGAGCATGCCGGGCGTGGAGCGGCTCTCGATCGACGGCGTCGCGCGGGCGGCCGAGCAGGCGGCCGAACTCGGGATCCCGGCCATTGCTCTCTTTCCCGTGGTCGATGCCGCGCTCAAGAGCGACGATGGCCGTCAGGCCCTCGATCCCGAGAACCTCGCCTGCCGCACCGTTCACGCGGTTCGGCAGGCGGTCGGCGACACGGTCGGCATCATCTGCGACGTGGCCCTCGATCCCTACACCACGCATGGCCACGACGGTCTCCTGCGTGACGGCCGGATCGTGAATGACGAGACGGTCGAAGTGCTCTGCCGGCAGGCTGTCGTGCTTGCCGAGGCGGGCTGTCAGGTCGTGGCCCCGTCCGACATGATGGACGGCCGCGTGGGGCGGATCCGCTGGGCCCTCGACGCCGCAGGGCGGCAGGACGTGTGCATCCTCTCCTATGCGGCGAAGTATGCCTCGGCGTTCTACGGACCGTTTCGCGACGCGGTTGGCAGCCAGCAGGCGCTCGGCACGGCCCGGTCGCTCGGTGTGGGCGACAAGCAGACCTATCAGATGAGCCCGGCGAACGGTGACGAGGCGATCCGGGAGGTCGCCCTCGACGTGGCCGAGGGGGCCGACATGGTGATGGTAAAGCCCGCCGGCACGGCGCTCGACATCATCCACCGCGTGAAGCGGGAGTTCGGCCTGCCGACGTTCGCCTACCAGGTGAGCGGCGAGTATTCGATGATCCAGGCCGCCGCGGCGGCGGGCTGGCTCGACGGCCCGAAGGCGGCGTTCGAAAGCGTGCTCGTGATCAAGCGGGCCGGTGCCGATGGCATCCTCACCTACTTCGCCCCCGAGATCGCAAAGGCGCTCTCGTAGTTCGCGGGCCCGTCTCTTCCTCCGCGGGTCGACCTCCTGTGGCGTGGGTTCGGGGCTGCCCATGCCCCGGGAGCCGGACGCTCGCTGCGGACATCCTGTCCTTCGCTCGCTCGATGCCGCCTTCGCTTTCGGCATCCTGCCTGCGCTCGGCGGCATACGCCGGCTCCCGGGCCACGGGCAGCCCCTCACGGCGTATTGGTTGGCAACGGGGGGCCTACTTCGGTCGAAACGCGACGAGCCGCGCGGGGTGCGTCTCGAGCCGCGGAGCGGCCGCGTTCCCCGTATGGATGAGATCGACGCAATACGGGATCGCAGGGAACACGGCGTCGAGACACTCGCGGATGCTCTTCGGCCGGCCCGGCAGGTTCACGACGAGCGCGCCGCCGCAGACGCCCGCCGTCTGGCGGGAGAGAATCGCCGTGGGCACGTACTTCAGCGACATCTGCCGCATGAGCTCGCCGAAGCCGGGCAGAAGCTTCGTGCACACTCGCTCGGTGGCCTCGGGCGTCACGTCGCGAGGCGCGGGACCGGTGCCGCCGGTCGTCACCACGAGGCAGCAGCCCACATCGGCCAATTCGCGGATCGCGTCGGAGATCGCATCAAGCTCATCGGGCACGATCATCTCCCGGGCCTGCCACGGCGAGGCCAGCACCTCGGCGAGATAGCTGCGGATCGCAGGCCCCCCTTCATCAGCGTAGTCGCCACGGCTCGCGCGGTCGGAAACGGTGAGGATGCCGATCAGGGCCGGCGGATGAAGCGACTCGGTCATGCGTGATGGTTTGCCCAGGCGAAGAGACGGATGCGATTGCCGTCGGGATCGGCGACCACCAGCTCCCGAAAGCCCTCAGGGTGGACGGTGGGCGTGGCACTGCCGCCGCTGGCAACCAGCCGCGCGTGAACGGCATCGAGATCGGTCACTTCGAAGCCCAGGCTCCATCGGCCGCTCGCCGAGCCGGCCGCGGGCCGCGCGAGAATGGCCAGCCGCGTATCACCCGCCGCGAGCAACGCGTAGCCATCATCGACGACGCGGACGAGCACCCGCAGCCCGAGCACATCCCGATACCAGGCCACGAGCTCACCCCACGCCGCAGTCCGCAACTCGACACTGAACAACGAAGGACGGTCGGACGGCAGCATCGCCACACGATACCGCCAACGCTCGGCCTCAACCAACGAGCCCCCCATCGCCCGCACACGTCGTGTGCGGCCTGCCGATGCCAACCAAAACGCCGTGAGGGGCATGGGCAGCCCCTCACTCCCGCCACAGGAGGCCGACCTGCGGGGGCTTCTCCAAACGCATCCCACAGCCGACAATCCCGGATTCCCCGCGGCGGTGGTCGCGGCCAACCTTTTTATCGATAGGTGCAAGCATGCACGAGTCGCAGGAATCCGGCGCCGCCTCCAAGGGCACGGCCGCCCAGCTCGAACAGGCCCGCCGCGCGAAGCTCGACCGGCTCGTGAGCCTCGGCATCGATCCGTGGGGCAAGCGGTTCGACGGCGTGGCCCCGATCGCGGAGGTCCGAACTCGGGGCGACGCCCTCGACAAGGCCGCGGAGGATGGGCCGACCGTGCGGGTGGCGGGGCGGATCATGCTCCTGCGGAGCGCCGGCAGCCTCGTGTTCGTCGACCTCCATGATCGGACGGGCCGGATCCAGATCATGCTCGGCAAGAAGCAGGTCGGCCCCGAGGCCTGGAAGATCGTCGACTGCCTCGACCTCGGCGACATCATTGGTATCGATGGGCGGCTCGGCTGGTCGAAGACGGGCGAGATGACCGTCTTCGCGTCGGGCATCGAGTTCCTCACGAAGTCGCTCGAGACGCCGCCGGACAAGTACCACGGTCTCGTGGACGCCGATCTGCGGCAGAGGATGCGGTATCTCGACCTGATCCACGGCGAGGGGGTTCGCGACCGGTTCGTGGCCCGCAGCCGGATCGTGGAGGCGGTGCGCCGGGTGTTCGCGGATCGAGGCTATCTCGAAGTGGAGGGGCCGACGCTCCAGGAGAGCGCCGGCGGGGCCGCGGCCCGGCCGTTCAAGACCCACCACAACGCGCTCGACATGCCGCTCGTCCTCCGGATCGCGCTCGAGCTGCACTTGAAGCGGCTACTCGTCGGCGGCATGGAACGGGTGTTCGAACTGGGGCGTGTCTACCGCAACGAGGGCGTGAGCCCGCGGCACAATCCCGAGTTCACGATGCTCGAGGCCTACGAGGCCTACGGCGACTATGGCACTATGATGGATCTCACCGAGGCGATCCTCGTGGCGACGGCGCAGGCCGCCGGCACACCGACCCGGTTCGAGTGGATGGGGCACACGGTCGATCTCACGCCGCCGTTCCGCCGGGCGAAGTACGACGATCTCCTGCGGGAGGTGACCGGTTGCAATCCGGAAGACCCGGCCAGCGTGTCCGCGACGGCGGCGCAGCATGGCATCGAGACGGCGAATCGGCATCCCGACGTCGTGAAGAGCGATCTGTTCGAGGCCACGGTCGAGAAGACGCTCTCGGGCCCCGTGTTCGTGATCGACTATCCCGCGGCGATCTGTCCGCTCACGAAGCGGAAGACGGGGCATCCGCACGTGGCCGAACGATTCGAACTCTACGTGGCCGGCATCGAGCTGGCGAACGCCTACACCGAGCTCAACGATCCCGACCTCCAGGAAGAGCTGTTCCGCACGCAGCTGGCGGGCCTCGCCGCCGACGAGTCGATGGCCCGCATGGACACCGACTTCATCCGGGCCCTCCGGCACGGCATGCCGCCGGCGGGCGGCCTGGGCATCGGCATCGACCGCCTCGTGATGTTCCTCACGGCGGCCCCGAGCATTCGCGACGTGATCCTGTTCCCGATCCACCGCCCCCGGGCCGACGCGTAAGCGAAGCCGCAGGCGGCGAGAGGAGAATCCCCGAGGAGCGTGGTGTCGTACTCACCGCGGTCGCGCCGTTCCCGTGCGCCTTCCCCGCGCGATTCGCGTCCACGCTGAACCACGCCTGCATTAGACGGGTCTCGGCAGCAGGCTATACTTGAGGCTCTGCGACGACCGCGCCCCCCTGCCTGCCGTTGAACATGGATATGCCCATGCGACGCCCTCCAGCGCTCCCGACCCTGGCGATGGCGGTGCTGGTGGCGGGAGTCGCCCACGGGGCGGGCCCCGACTTCGCCCGCGAGGTGCGGCCGATCCTCTCCAATCGCTGCTTCAAGTGCCACGGTCCTGACGAGAGCAATCAAGAGGCCGGGCTCCGCCTCGATCTGCGCGAGGCGGCGCTGCGGGAGCTCGACAGCGGGACCCGGGCTATCGTCCCTGGCCACCCGGACGACAGCGAGGCGATCGCCCGGATCACGTCCACCGATCCGGATCTCGTGATGCCGCCGGCCCACACCAAGGTGTCGCTCACCGCCGATGAGAAACGGATTCTGCAGGAGTGGATCGCGGCGGGCGCGGCGTATGCGCCCCACTGGGCGTTCATGAAGCCCGAGCGGCCGGCCGTGCCCCACGCTGAGAACGACGCCTGGTCGCGGAACGACATCGACCGCCTCGTCGCCGCCCGCCTCCGTCGCGAAGCCCTGGCCCCGAGCCCCGAGGCCGACAGGGCCACGCTCTGCCGGCGGGTGCACCTTGACCTCGTCGGCCTGCCCCCGACGTCCGCGGAACTCGACGCCTTCTGCGCCGATTCGTCGCCCGACGCCTACGAGAAGCTCGTCGATCGCCTGCTCGCCAGCCCGCACTACGGCGAGCGCTGGGCCCGTCGCTGGCTCGACCTGGCCCGCTATGCGGACACGAACGGCTACGAGAAGGACCGCGACCGGCCGATCTGGCCGTATCGCGACTGGGTGATCCGGGCACTCAACGACGACATGCCGTTCGACCAGTTCACGATCCGGCAGATCGCTGGTGATCTGCTGCCCGACGCCACGCCCGACGACATCGTCGCCACCGGCTTCCACCGCAACACGATGATCAACGAGGAGGGGGGCATCGACCCGCTCGAGTTCCGCTACCTCGCGATGGTCGATCGAGTGGGCACGACCGGCGCCACGTGGCTGGGGCTCACGACGGCATGCGCCCAGTGCCACACGCACAAGTTCGATCCGCTCACGCACACCGACTATTTCGGACTGATGGCGCTGCTCGACAACGCCGACGAGCCAGAGTGGGTGATCCCGGGCCCGGATCTCGACCGGCGACGGGCGGAGATCGAGCGGCAGATCGAGGCGGCCTGGCAGGCGCTGCCGGGGCAGTGGCACGGGTCGCCGCTCGAAGAACGATTCGCCGCCTGGGACCGGGAGGAATCGGCCCGCGCCATCGCGTGGCAGATGATGCGTCCAACGTCCCTGACGTCGAGCCTACCCCACCTCGTTGCCCGCGCCGACGGCTCCGTGCTTGCCAGCGGCGACATCACCAAGAGCGACGTCTACGAACTCGCCCTGCCGACGTCGGATGCACCGGTGCGGGCGATCCGCCTGGAGGTGCTGCCAGACGACAGCCTGCCGGCGCACGGGCCCGGTCTGGCCTGGTACGAGGGGCCGAAGGGAGAGTTCTTCCTGTCGGAGTTCGAGGTGCGCGCCGGCGGGGAACGCGTGGCGATCGCCGCGGCGACCGAGTCGTTCGCCGGCCAGGCGCACGCGGGAGGCAGCAGCGGCGCCGCCGCGACGATCGACGGCGAGATGTCGAGCGGCTGGGGCACCAACGGCGAGCAGGGCAGGCCGCATGCCGCGGTCTACGTGCTGGCTGAACCGGCGTCTGCCGGCACGCCGCTCGTGGTGACGCTCCGGTTCGAACGCCACTTCGCCTGCCCGCTCGGCTGCTTCCGGCTCTCCGTGGCCGACGCCGCCGACGCCGCGGCCCGCGGTCACACCGCCGCCGAGGAGGCGATCCTCGCGAAGCCGGTTGCCGACCGGACGGCGGCGGAGCGAGACGTCGTCTTTCGCCGGTTCCTGGAAAGCGCGCCCGAACTCGCCGAGCCGATGAAGCACATCCGCGGCCTGGAGGACGAACGTCGCGGAGGCACCACGTCGCTCGTGCTCCGGGAGCGGCCTGCCGACAATCCACGAAAGACGTTCCGCCGGCATCGAGGCGAGTTCACGCAGCCCAAGGAGGAGGTGCGGCCGGCCACGCCCGCGTTCCTGCCGCAGCTGTCGGCCGATGCGCCCGCGAACCGCCTTGCGCTGGCGCACTGGCTCGTGTCGCCCGACAACCCCCTCACCGCCCGCGTCACGGTGAACCGCCAGTGGCAGGCCTTCTTCGGCCGCGGCCTCGTGGCCACGCTCGAGGACTTCGGCTACCAGAGCGACCCGCCGAGCCACCCGGATCTCCTCGACTGGCTCGCCACCACCTTCACGGAGGATCTCGGCTGGTCTGTGAAGAAGCTCAACCGGCTGATCGTGACGAGCGCCACCTACCGGCAGTCGTCGGCCGTGCCGCCGGCCCTGGCCGACCGCGACCCGAAGAACGTGCTGCTCGCCCGTGGGCCGCGCGTCAGGCTCGAGGCCGAGGTGATCCGCGACTCGCTGCTGGAGGCGGCCGGTCTCTTGTCGAAGAAGATGTATGGACCGGGCGTGCGGCCGCCGCAGCCGGCGGGAGTCACCGAGGTGGCCTACGGCAACCCAGGCTGGCCCGTGAGCGACGGCGAGGACCGATACCGCCGCAGCATCTACACCTATCAAAAGCGGACCGCACCCTTCGCCATGACGACCACGTTCGACGGCCCGACCGGCGAGGCCTGCGTGCCGCGGCGAGATGTTTCCAACTCCGCGCTCCAGGCGCTCACGCTGCTCAACGATCCGATGTTCGTGGAGGTGGCGCAGGCCCTGGGCCGGGGGGTGCTGGCCGCCGGTTCCGACGACGCCGCCCGACTCCGTGACCTCGCCCGCCGGGTGCTGGCGCGCGAGCTCGACGCCGACGAAACCGCCGTCATGACCGAGTTCCTCGCGGCGCAGCGGCAGCGGCTGGCGGCCGGAGAGCTCGACGCCCCGCAGCTCGCCGGCGGCGACGGCCCCGACGCGGCGGAGCGGGCCGCCTGGATGCTCGTCGCCCGGGCCGTGATGAACCTCGACGAGTCGATCGTGAAACGGTGACACCATGAGCCTCCTCGACATCACCCGCCGCCACTTTTTCCACGACTGCGGTCTCGGCATCGGCAAGATCGCGCTCGCCGGCCTGCTGGCCGAGTCGCTGCCCGCGGCGGCCCGGGCCGCCCTGCCGTCGTCGCCGCTCGCGCCGAAGCCGCCGCACTTCCCCGGCCGGGCGAAGGCGGTGATCCAGCTGTTCATGGCCGGCGCGCCGAGCCAGCTGGAGATGTTCGACCACAAGCCGAAGCTGGCGGAGATCGCGGGCAAGCCGATTCCCCCCTCCGTGATCGGCGGCCAGCGCTACGCCTTCATTAGGCCCGACGCGGCGGTGCTCGGCCCGCAGTTCACCTTCGCCCGCCACGGGCAGAGCGGGGCGGAGATGTCGGACGTGCTCGAGCACCTTCCGCAGGTGGCCGACGACATCGCGATCGTGCGCAGCTGCCGCACCGACCAGTTCAACCACGCCCCGGCGCAGATCTTCATGAACTGCGGCTTCGCGCAGCCCGGCCGGCCGTGCATCGGCTCGTGGGCGACCTACGGCCTGGGCAGCGAGAGCCGCGACCTGCCGGCCTTCGTGGTGATGAGCACCGGCAGCGGGATCAGCGGCGGCGCGGCCAACTGGTCGAGCGGCTTCCTGCCGAGCCTCTACACGGGCACGCGGTTCCGCAACGCCGGCGCGCCGATCCTCAACGTGGACTCGCCCGCGGGGGCCGACGGACGGCTCGCGGCCGACACGCTCGACCTCGTGGCGGAACTCAACCGCCGGCGGCTGGCCCGCGACGGCGACCCCGAGATCGCGACCCGGATCGCCGCCTACGAGATGGCCCATCGCCTGCAGACCTCGGCGCCCGAGCTCATGAACCTCGCCGACGAGACGCCCGAGACGCTCGCCCTCTACGGCTGCACGCCGGGTGAGGCGAGCTTTGCCCGTGCCTGCCTCGTGGCGCGGCGGCTCGTGGAGCGGGGCGTGCGGTTCATCACGATCTACCACGAGGGCTGGGACGCCCACTCCGGCGTGGCCGGCAACGTGAAGGACAATTGCCGCAAGACCGACCGCGGTTCCGCCGCGCTCGTGCTCGACCTCAAGCGGCGTGGCCTGCTCGACGAGACGCTGGTGGTCTGGGGGGGCGAGTTCGGCCGCACGCCGATGGTGGAGGCGAGCGCCGTGCTGGGCCGCTCGCAGGGCCGCGACCACCACCCCAACGCCTTCACGATGTGGCTGGCCGGCGGGGGCATCAAGGGGGGCGTCACCTACGGCGAGACCGACGAGCTCGGCTTCCACGTGGCCCGCGACGAGGTGCACGTGCACGATCTGCAGGCCACGATCCTGCACTGCCTGGGCCTCGACCACGAGCGGCTCACCTACCGCTACCAGGGCCGGGACTTCCGGCTGACGGACGTGCATGGGCATGTCGTGCAAGGCATCATGAGCTGATGCCCGGGTGAAAACCGGCAGTTTCGGGGTTTCGGGCGAACGGGCGGATGTGCTACCGTTCCCGCCCCCTCCGGGCCCGTTGCATGTACAAGCTCCTCCTCTGCTGGCGGTATCTCCGCACCCGCTGGATCGCCCTGGCGAGCGTGGTGAGCGTCACGCTCGGCGTGGCCACGATGATCGTGGTCAACGCCGTGATGGCGGGCTTCTCCCACGAGATGCAGACGCGGATCCATGGGATCCTCTCCGACATCGTGTTCGAGTCGCACTCGCTCTCGGGCTTCCAGGATCCGGCCTGGCACATGGAGGAGATCCGGCGGGCGGCGGGGGACGACATCGCCGGGATGACGCCCACCGTGGCCGTGCCCGCGATGCTCTCCTTCCAGGTCCGCGGCCAGTGGATCACCCGGCAGATCATGTTCATCGGGATCGACGAGACGACCCACGCGCAGGTGAGCGACTTCGGCCGTTACCTGCAGCATCCGGGCAACCGCGAGCGGCTGTCGTTCGCGCTGCGGGAAGGGGGCTACGACACGGTCGACAGCCAGGCCGAGGGGCCGGGGCCGACGCGGCCGGCGCTCGAAGGAGCGGGCTGGCCTCACCGGCGGATGCGGGTCGAGCGGGAGCGGGTATGGCGGGAGAAGCTCGAGGCCGATCAGGCGAAGGCGGCAGTGGCTGACGAGCAGGTGAAGGCCCCCGATCCCACGCAGGCACCCGATCACTTCAAGCCCCCCGACCCCTTCAAGGCGGCCCGGCCCGAGGAGGGGCGGACGATGGATCCGGCCAAGGAACAGTTCACGGGCATCGTGCCGGGCATCGGCCTGGCGAGCTTTCGTGACTCGACGGGCGTGGATCGGTTTCTGGTGCTGCCCGGCGACGACGTGAAGGTGACGTTCCCGACGGCGGGCACACCGCCGAAGGCCGTGAGCGACACGTTCACGGTCGTCGATTTCTATGAGAGCAAGATGAGCGAGTACGACTCGAATTTCGTTTTCGTGCCGATCGCCCAGCTCCAGCGGATACGCGGGATGATCGAGCCGCAGTCGGGCCTGGCGAGCGTCAACTCGATCCAGATCAAGCTCAAGGAGGGCGCCGATCTCGACGTCGTCCGCGACCGGCTGCGGAAGGTGTTCCCGGCCGACATGTATGCCGTCTCCACCTGGCGTGACAAGCAGGGGCCGCTGCTCTCGGCGGTGGAGATGGAGATGTCGGTGCTGAACATCCTCTTGTTCCTGATCATCGCCGTGGCCGGCTTTGGCATCCTCGCGATCTTTTTCATGATCGTGGTGGAGAAGACCCGCGACATCGGCATCCTCAAGTCGCTCGGCGCCGGCTCGACCGGCATCGCCGGCATCTTCCTGGGCTACGGGCTGTTCCTCGGCCTCGTGGGGGCCGGGGCGGGACTCGCGCTGGGGCTGGCGATCGTGTGGAACATCAACTCGATCCGGGCGGGCGTCGAGTGGTGCACGGGCCAGCGGGTGTTCGACCCTTCGATCTACTACTTCTTCAAGATTCCGACGATCGTCGAACCGTTCACGATCTCCTGGATCATCGCCGGCGCCGTGGCGATCGCCGTGGCGTCGAGTGTGCTGCCCGCGCTGCGGGCGGCCCGGCTGCATCCCGTGGAGGCGCTCCGCCATGAGTGAGGCTTCGTCGCTGCTCCGCGTGCGCGACCTCCGCAAGAGCTACCGTTCCGGCGATCGCCGGCTCGAGGTGCTTCGCGGCGTCGACTTCGACCTGGCGACGGGCGAGTTCGTGTCGGTGGTCGGCCAGAGCGGCTCCGGCAAGAGCACGCTGTTGCACCTCATGGGCCTGCTCGACGCGGCCGACTCGGGCGAGATCGCGCTCGGCGACACGCGGATCGACCGGCTGCCGTCCACCCGCCGCGACCGGCTCCGCAACTCGGCGATCGGCATGGTGTTCCAGGCGTATCACCTGCTGCCGGAACTCGACGCCCTGGAGAACGTCCTCGCACCTCTGATGGTGCGGCATGGCGTCATCGAGTGGCTGCGGGTGCGGCGGGAGGCCCGGGCGCGGGCAGCCGATTTGCTCACGCGGTTCGGCCTCGGCGGCCGGCTCCACCACAAGCCGCGGCAGCTCTCCGGCGGCGAGATGCAGCGGGTGGCGATCGCGCGGGCCCTGGTCACGCAGCCGCGGGTGCTCCTCGCCGACGAGCCGACGGGCAATCTCGACGAGGCCACGGGGGGCGAAATCCTCGACACGCTCTGCGAGTTGAACCGTGCCGACGGCCTTTCTATAGTGCTCGTCACCCACGACGCGGCGATCGCCCGGAGGGCCGACCGGATCGTGCGGCTGGCCGCGGGTCGCGTCGAAGCCGCCTGAACGGCCCGCCCATCTGAAAGGCCTGCCATGTCTCGCATCGTGTTCATGAACGACCGGCTCGTGCCCGAGGCCGAGGCCCGGGTGAGCGTCTTCGACCACGGCCTGCTCTACGGTGACGGCGTGTTCGAGGGGCTGCGGTCCTACTCGGGCCGCGTGTTCCGGCTCGACGAGCATCTCGATCGGCTCTATGCCAGCGCCCGGGCGATCTGCCTGGAGATTCCGCTCGCCAAGGAGGTGGTCGCGAAGGCGGTGAACGACACGCTCGCCGCCAACAGGCTCTCCGACGGCTACGTGCGGCTCGTCGTGACCCGCGGGGCTGGCTCGCTAGGCCTCGACCCCAATCGCACGAAGAACCCGCAGGTGATCGTGATCGCCGACACGATCGCCCTCTATCCGCGGGAGCACTACGAGAAGGGGCTGCGGATCGTCACCGCGGCCACGCAGCGGACGCAGTCGGCCGCCCTCTCGCCGCGGATCAAGTCGCTCAACTACTTGAACAACATCATGGCGAAGCTCGAGGGACTGCAGGCCGGCTGCGTCGAGGCCCTGATGCTGAACCACAAGGGGGAAGTGGCCGAGTGCACGGGGGACAACATCTTCGTCGTCCGGGACACGAAGCTGCTCACGCCGCCCCCCGACGCGGGCATCCTCGAGGGGATCACCCGCAACGCCGTGATGGAATTGGCCCAGGCGGCCGGCATCGACTGCCGCGAGCAGACGCTCGTGCGGCACGATCTCTACACGGCCGATGAGTGCTTCCTGACGGGCACGGCCGCCGAGGTAATCCCGGTCGTCGAGATCGACGGCCGGAAGATCGGGGCCGGCGTCCCGGGCCCGATCACCGCCCGGCTTACGACCGACTTCCACGCCCTCGTGCGGCAGTAGCATGCTGCAGGACGGTTGAGAGCCCTCACCGCCGGGGGCGGTGGTCCTCGTCACCCATGCTGTCGTAGCGAGACACGTAGCCGGGCTCACGGGCGCGGACGATCTCGGCCTCGTATTCGCTCACGATCCGCCGCTGGAGATGCTCGCGGCAGGCAGCGTTGATCGGGTGGGCGATGTCGGCGTAGAGCCGCAGTCGGCCGTCGTCGTCCCGCGGCAGGCTGCCTGCGGAGAGCTTCGTGCCGCACTGGTTGCAGTAGCCGGCCCGAAGGGGGTTCTTGAAGCCGCAGCCGTGGCAATGACCGCAGAGTTTGCGGCTGGGCATGGCCACGAACGGGCCGCTCGGACCGCCGATGATCTTCAGATCGCGGATCACGAACGCCGCGTCGATCGTGATCGAGCAGAAGGCGAGCAGCCGCTCCGCCGCGTTTTCTATCAGCTTGATGCGAACCTCGGTGATCTCCATTGTGATCCCCTCCCCTCGATCCATCATTGCCAGCGGCGCCCGCCGCCGGTCATGGGCGTTCGGGAACCCGCTCATCGTCAGTCGAACCGTCAGTCGATCGTCAGGTGGCCGTCGCCACGGGCCGCCGGGTGGTCGCCAACCGCACCACGAACACGCCCGGCCAGCGTCGGCTGCCATCGGGCTGCCGCTGTGCCTCGAGCCGTGCGGCGATGCCCCGCGCCTCGGTGGCCGTGCGGGCCAGGGCGAAGCAGGCACTGCCGCTGCCCGTCATCCGCGGCGCCAGCGCGCCGGCCTGGGCCAGCGTCTCGAGCAGCCGATCGACGTCGGGGCAGAGCGCCCGGGCCGGCGGCTCCAGTTGGTTGTGCATGAGCCCGGCGGCTGTCCGGGTGTCGCCCCGGGCCAGCGCCGTCGCCAGTCGGGCCGCGTCGCCGCGTCGCGCCGGGTCGGGCGTGCACTGGCCGTAGACGGCCGCCGTGGAAAGCCCGGCCGCGGGCCGGACGATCACCGCCGGCAGCGGCGGGATGTCTGCAACCGGTTCGAGCCGTTCGCCGCGGCCGCTGGCGATCGCGGGGCCGCTGGCGAAGAACCAGGGAATATCGCTTCCGATGCGGCCGCCGATGGCCGCCAGTTGCTCGTGGGACCAGTCGAGCTCCCAGACGCGAGCCGCCGCCATGAGCACGGCGGCGGCATCGCTGGAGCCGCCACCGAGGCCGGAGCCCGCCGGGATTTCCTTCGTGAGATCGATCTCGAGGCCCTGGGTGACACAGGCGGCGGCGGCGAGCGCTTCGGCGGCGCGGACGACGAGGTTCCGGCCGTCCGTGGGCACGTCTCCGGTGAGCACGCTGCCGTCGGCGGTGGCGATCGCGCCGGCATACCGCACCCGCAGCACGATGCCCGGCGACTCCGTCGCCCGCACGACGAGCGTGTCGCAGAGCGAGGCCGGCACCATGAGCGACTCGATGTCGTGGTAGCCATCGGGCCGCCGTGCGAGCACGGCGAGCGACAGGTTGAGCTTGGCCGGTGCGCGAATGGTCAACGACTCACGAGCGGCGACGGCTGCGGGACGCGCGGGCATGAAAAAGCCACCACCCTCGTGTGGTTCGCGGGATTCCCCCCCGCCGGACCACTCGGCACTCTACCCCCCGGCCCGAAGCGTGGTCAATCCGGCTCGCCCTGGCCGTTACCGCCAGTTGGAGACGAATGCCACCGTGACCAGGGAGAGGACGAGGCCGATCGCCACCAGCACTGCCAGTAAAATCGCGATGCTGCGGCCTGCCCAGAGGTCGTCGCGGATCATCTCCACGCGGTCATCCTTGGCAAATGACTGGTTCCAGACGGGAAACCGCCGGTCGTCGTAGACCCAGCGGGTGCGTTCTTCCAGGTGCTGCTGGCTCATGGCGAGAAGGGGGAGGAATGCGGGGTAAGATTGAACAAATCTACCCCACCGGAACCCGGCATGCCAGAGCGGTCGGCCGGTCGGCCACCCCGTCGCGACCCCCCATGGAACCGACCACCTCACGCCACCTGCTGGAGCCTGACGACGGGCTGGCGGCCTGGCTCGCCGCTCGGGGGCAGCCTGCCTGGCGTTCCAAGGCGATCCGCCGCTGGCTGTTCGCCGGCCGGGTGACCTCGTTCGCCGAGATGACCGACCTGCCGGCGGCGGTGCGGGCCGAGCTCGAGGCCGACTTCAGGATCTGGACGACTTCGATCGCGACGCACCATCGGGCTGACGACGGCACCGAGAAGCTGCTGGTGGAACTCGCCGACGGCCACCGCATCGAGTGCGTGCTCCTGCGGGACGGCGATCGGCGGACCGTCTGCATCAGTTCCCAGGTGGGTTGCGCGATGGGCTGCGTATTTTGCGCGAGCGGCATCGACGGGGTCGTGCGGAACCTCACGACTGGCGAGATCGTCGAGCAATTGCTGCGACTCGCCCGGCTCCTGCCGCCGCATGAGCGGCTGACCCACATCGTGGTGATGGGCATGGGCGAGCCACTCGCGAATCTCGATCGGGTGCTGCCCGCCCTCGCGCTGGCGCAGCATCCCGAAGGCCTCGGCATCTCGCAGCGGCGGATCACGATCTCGACCGTCGGCCTGCCGCCGGCCATGGATCGGCTCACTGCGGAGAACCCCGGCTACCATCTCGCCGTCTCGCTCCATGCGGCCGACGACGAGCTCCGAACACGGCTCGTGCCCGTCAACAAGGCGATCGGCGTGGATGCGGTGATGGCCGCGGCCGACCGGTATTGGGAGGCCTCGGGCCGCCGGCTCACGTTCGAGTACGTGCTGCTCGGCGAAGTGAACGACTCGCCCGAGCATGCCCGCCGGCTCGCGCGACTGATCGGCGGCCGCGCGGCCCTGCTCAACGTGATTCCCTACAATCCCGTCGCCGGCATGCCCTGGAAGGAGCCCACGGCCGATGCCCGTGAGCGGTTCATCGGCAGCCTCGAATCCGCGGGCATCAACGTGCAGATCCGCCGCAGGAAGGGGGCCCGGATCAATGCGGCCTGCGGACAGCTCCGCCGACTCGCGGCCCATATGGCTGGTGGGCAGGTGATCGGTCGGCCGTCGCCCGATCAGGCGAACGAGCCGAAGAGCAGCACGACGGCAAGCACGACGCCGAGGATGCCCCCCAGCCACACCGCCCAGTGAATGGTGGCCACACCGATCGCGGCTGGATCCTCATGCCGTGTGGCAGCGAACACGAGGCTGGCCAGCGCGAGGAGCGGCAGGCCGAAGAAGACACCAGGCACCCGCTCGGCCAGTTGTGCAAACAGCAGCGTTGGCATCGCATCGAACATTGGAATCCATTCCTTTCCCTGGGACGCGGCATGCCCGCCGCTAGGTCTTTTTCGCATCCGGTGCGTCACGGAGCGGGCCGGCCCACGCATCGTAGACGACGAGCAGATTGAGCATGCCGGCGAGCACGGTGTAGAGCGTGCCGATGTCGAAGCCGCGGCCGAGCCGTTCATGCCAGGCCGAGAGCTGGTCGATCGTGCACTGCTTGAACGGCGGCCGATCGACGAAGGCTTCCCGCCCGAGGCCCGGTTCGGCGGCGAGCACTCGTTCGGCATAGGCGGCCGAGATGAACTGGCCCTGGCGCAGCGGCGGCACGAACCATGAACTGGCGAAGTAGGGCTGACGGCCGCGGCCCGCCAGTCGCATCGACTGGAGCACGGCAGGCACGGCGACTGCGCCGATGCCGGCCTGACCGAGGAATGCCAGCCGCGTCTCCCCGGGCCGCCACGAGGCATAGACGACGCGTCCATCACCGAGCCAGAGCCCGACGATCAACGCCGTGATCAGGCCCCCCATGAACAGGCCCCCCTTCGTCGTGCGCCGCTGGTAGAGCTGGCCGAGGCCGGGGATGAGCCAGGAGAGCAACGCCGCAAGGGCGGGATTGCGCAGGTCGATCGTCGAACCGTCGTCCGGCGAGATGGCGACGAACCGCGGCGGTGCGGAGTCCTGGCGACCCACGGGGCATACCTGTGAGAAAGGGGAGCGTCGAGTCTATGGCATCGTCGTCCGCGCTGGAATGACCCGGCCCCCGACGCCCCGTTTGCGGCGGTGGAGAGGATGATTTGCTACGATCTCTCGTTCGATTCCCGACTCCGACTCGTAGGCGCCATCGTGATGCATCGCAGGTTGTTCTTCGCCACCACCCTCCTCGTCATGGCCGGCTGCTCGTCCAAGAAAACGAAGGGCAAATCGGGGCTCGACCGCCTGCCAGCCGGCGCCGCCGGCGCACGCAAGCGGATGAAGGGGCCGCAGACGATGGGGAGCCTGCTCGTCACCAGCTACATCGAGGATCTCAAGAGCCCCCAGGCCCAGAAGCGGCTGCGGGCGGCCGAGGAGCTCGGCAACATGGGTGGCGGCGCGAAGACGGCCCTGCCCGCGCTCCAGAAGCTCACGTCCGACAAGGATCCGAAGGTGAGCGCCGCGGCGAAGCAGGCGATCGCGTCGATCAAGAAAAAATAGGTCGCCTAGCCCCAAAGCCGGCGGACGACCTGGAACCGTGGCGCGGCGGGGGCGGCCGAGGCTGCCGCCGACTCGTCGTGCGACGTGGGGGCTAGTTCACGCCAGACCCGCTCGACGGTCGCCGCATCGACGCGATCGGCGCCGTCACCCGCTGCGGCGACGAGGGCGAGCCGGGCGAGCGTGACCACGGTGCGGGGCACTCCGCCGGCGAACCTGGCCAGTGTGGCGACCGCCTCCGGTGAAAAGCTGTCGTCGCCGCCGCCGACGCGGCGGAGTTCATGGCCGAGGAACGCGGCGACGTCGGCCTCGCTCCAGGGCGTCAGTTCGATCCGCACGGCCGCCCGGTGCCGAACGGCAGCCGGCACGGCGGCGAGGCCTGTGGCCGAGGCAGTGGCGACCACGAGCGTGCGAGCGAATCGGGGCTCGACCGCGGCGACGAGCCGCTCGATACCCTCGACCGCGTCGGCAGGACCGAGATCGACGTCGTCGAAAATGAGCGCTGTCGGCCGCTCCATGAGCCTGTTTTCGCGAAGCCGGTTTTCGAGCTTCTGCCAGGCCCGGAGCGGTTCCGCACGGCTAAGCGGATCGAGTGGCAGGCGTTCCAGGAGCAGGTCGAGCCAGTCACCGGCCGGCAGGCCCCGCAGGGACAGCACCGCCACTTCGGCTCCCAGGCCGCCGAGGCGGCGGGCGGCAACGGCGGCGAGATGGCTCTTGCCCGTGCCGGCGTCGCCGACCATGAGGCATGACCGCTGCCGTTCCTCGACCACCCACTCGAGTCGCGCCAGCGCCTCTTCCTGAGCGGCTCCGCAGTAGAAGGACTCCGGCTCCAGGCTGCCGGTGAAGGGTGGGTCGGTGAACGTGAGGCGGTCGCGTACCATGGGCGGAGTGTAGCGACGGAACTGCGGCCGGTCAGGACGAACTTCGCCGCGAAAACAAGGCATCCGGCCACATGAGCGAACGCTTCTTCATTCCGAGTCCGCCGGTACACGGTCGCGTGGTGCTCACCGGCGACGAGGCCCGGCACCTCGTCCGCGTCCTCCGCGGGCAAGTCGGCGACGACGTGGTCGTGTTCGCCGGCGAGGGAATCGAGTGGTCCGCGAAGATCACCCGACTCGGCCGCGACGAGGCCGAACTCGAGACGGGGCCGGCTCGTCACGATCCGCCTTCGGTGGGCCCTGCGCTGTCGATCGCAGTGGCGCTGCCTAAGGGAGAGCGGCAGAAGTGGCTGGTCGAGAAACTGACGGAACTCGGCGCGGCCCAACTCATCCCCTTGGAGACAGAGCGGGGCGTGGCGGAGGCGACGCCGGCGGCCTGTGAGCGGCTGAGGCGGGGTGTGATCGAGGCCTGCAAGCAATGCGGCCGCAATCGGCTGATGGCAATCGGCGAACCACGGTCGGTGGCCACGGCGCTCGCCGACATGCCGCCTGACAGCCGCGTGGTCATCGCCGATCCGGGCGGCATATCGCTCGACCCACGCGGCCTCGCCGCCAACGCGACGAGCCTCCTTGCGATCGTCGGGCCCGAAGGAGGCTTCACCGCTGCGGAGATCGCCGCGGCCGAGCAGGCCGGCGCGATCCGCGTCGGCCTCGGCCCGCACATCCTCCGGATCGAGACGGCCGCGATCGCCCTCGCCGCTCGGCTGGCAGGAGACGGTTGACAATAAATGAACACAAGTATAGATATTGGTTTGAGCGGCGAGAAGCCTTCGAGCAGTGAACACAGCCCCGCGTGGGAGCAGGCGTCATGGCGAGTGTGATCTTCGAGGAACGGGTGGAGGTGCCGCTCGGCCTCACGGGACTCGCTGACTTTCGGCGGTGGTCCGTGTCTCCCGACTTTCCCGAGACGGGCCGCATCGACTTTCTCGCCGGTACCATCGAGGTCGATATGTCCCCGGAAGACATCTTCTGTCACGGCGTGCTCAAGGCCGAAGTGGCGGCCGTGCTCCAGCGGCGAATCAAGGACCACACGCTCGGGCTGCTGCTCATCGACTCGACGCGAGTCGTCTGCGAGCAAGCCGATCTTTCAGTCGAACCGGACATCGTGTTTGTGTCGCACGCATCCCTGCGAGAGGGGCGTGTCCGGCTCGTGCCGAAGGCGTCGGGTGAGCCGGGACGGTTCGTGGAGATCGATGGGCCACCCGACATCGTGGTCGAGATCGTCAGCGACACGTCGGTCGAGAAGGACACTGTCCGGCTTCCGCAGGCCTACCATGCGGCAGGTGTGCGGGAGTTCTGGCTGCTCGACGCCCGCGTCCGGCCGGCGACGTTCCTGATCCAGCGGTGGACCCCCGCCGGCTTCGTGCCGGTCGCCGGCGTGGAGGGCCGGCAGTGGTCCGAGCCGCTCGGCTGTGGCTACCGCCTCGAGAGCCGCGGGAACTCCCTCGGCGGCCAGGACTTTGACCTCGTCGAAGGGTGACGCGGAGGTGGCCGCGGCGGGCCGTCAGTCGCAGCAGGGGCAGCGTTGCGGCACGTCGATCACGAGCGTGGCCGCATACGCCGTTTTCTCGTACCCATCTCCCTTCTCGTCTGGTTTCACGAGATGGGTCACGATGAGGATCACGTTGCCTTCCTTGGGCGTGTAACTGCACCGCCCTTCGGCGTCGGTCCGGCGTTCATGCGCGGCATCGAACCCCTCTGCCAGCGTCGTGCCCCGCGGGATGAACGACACGACGTGATCGGCCAACGGTTGTCCCTTGAACAGGAGTTTCACGGCGATCGGTTTGTCCGGCCCGCAGCCGAGCACTGGATGGCTCTCCAGCACGAACTCCAGTGGGTGACCGAGCGGACCCGGAAGCGGGCCGTGCGGCTTCGCCGGTGCGTCGAGCGATTCCGAGGCAAGGAAGTAGGTCTTGCCCCCCTTGAATCCCATCGCCCCGTGTCGCACACCCTGGCGGAAGTGGCCGGCGCAGTGCAGCCCCTCGGCCGCCGGCACGAATCGACCCGACCAATAGCCCTCCTTCGGCGCGTAGCCGAGATCGACCATGTCAGGCACGAGGTCGGTGGTCCGGCCATCGGGGCCGACCACCTCGATCTGCACCTCGTCGAGCGAACCGACCTTGCTCGCGATCTTGAAGTCGCGGTGGTCGTTGCCGTGGTTGCCGAGGAACAGGCCGACGTGCACGACGTCATCTGGCCGCACGAGTCGTGGCGCCGCCTCGAGCCACGTGTCGTGAGCCCACACGTGGAGCGGGCTGATCGTCAGGCAGATCCCCACCAGAATGAAATGGAATGCATGCATCGAAACGTTCTTTCTCTGTGAGTTAGTCAAGGTTCACCACCTCTCCGCCGTTGATGCTGTGGAGTGCTCGGTGCACGGCCACATCGGTTTCGTCCGTGAGAAATGCCACGTGGCCGTCGGCGAAGAGCACGTTGGCCCCACCCCGGTGTCGGCTCTTTGGTCCAAAGAAGCCCGACCAGTGGACGACGTAGTCGGGGATCTGGCTGTTGGGGGTCAGGAAGCCGTTGGTGAGGCTGTTGCCCGCCGTGGTGGCGGCCCAGGCGAGTCCCCGGCCGCGCATCGCCGGGCTGCTCGCGCCCCGCCAGCTCGTGAGTGACCGCCACTGGTTGACGAGCGAATCGATGCTCTCCGTGGTGGGCGTGGCTCCGCTTGGAGGCACGAGCGTGCCGCTGTTCCAGCCCGTGGAGCCGTTGAGCGTGTACTGATACGGAAACGGAGGCGGCGACCCGGCGGGAAAGGTCGTGTCGTTGCCGATGCTGCGCACCGCTTCGCTGCCGATCACGCTCTTCGACGTGCCGTCGCTGATCTGCGAGATCCGGACCTTCGAGTTTTCGTACACGATCCCGTCGGTGGGTTTGGCAAAGTTCCAGAGCATTCCGCCCTGCCCGTTGGCCGTGGCGCTCCCGATGCTCACCATGTAGTTGTTGCCGCCGTAGCTGAAACTGCTAGACGTTTGCACAGCCGGCGCCCCATCACTGGGGCAGAGCAGCACCTGGATCGGCGTGGCGAACGCGGTGACGAAAGCCGGATTGGGCTCCTGCGCGGAGAACGTGCCGCGAAACGCCGCCTGCTTGAAGTCGAAGGTGTCGGCCAGCGTCGCCTCCTCCATGTAGGGCAACACCCGCGCGTGCAGCGACCAGCCTCCCCCAGCCGACCAGGCGGCGGTGCCTGATGGCCGCACATCGGTCGATGGAAAGTGCCGCCGACCACTTTCGAAGTTCAGCAGGCCGAGTCCGAACTGCCTCAGGTTGCTCGTGCAGCTCATGCGTCGGGCGGACTCGCGGGCCGACTGCACTGCAGGCAAGAGGAGACCGATCAACGTGCCGATGATGGCGATGACGACCAGCAGCTCGACGAGCGTGAAGGCTCGCCTGAGCCGCGGGCCGGCAGGCCGCGCGGGGGTCAGGATATGCATGGAGGGAGCGAGTCCGTGTGTGGATGTGGAGTGGTGCCTGAGCAGCCGCGGTCGCGCACGGCGGCAGCCGTGAGAAGGCGGCGAAACAGCGCGCAGGCGCGGGCGACCGCAGTGGCCGCGCGTGCCCTCTGAAGGCCGGCAGAATGCCGCGTCAGGCGGCCCGGGGCGGCGGCAGGGCAGGGGCCGCAGAGATGCTGTCGGCGGCATGATCGCCGCAGATGCAGACTCCGACGAAAGGCGATTGCAGCGAGAGTTCGACCCGTGGTGGCGGCAGTGAACCACCGACCGCGAGCCATTGGGTGACAATGCCGCCGCAGGCGAGCATCGCCTGAAGCGTCACGGTGCGGAGTCGCGGTGGCGCGGGTGACGTGGGCGGCATGGCCTCTTTCTCGTCACTCGCACCGGCGCTGCAGCAGGTCGGCTTCTTCGCGGCCTTGGCGGCACAGCATCCGCCGGCCGGCGCTGTCGGGGCGGCATCGGCCGCGACCCGGCGCTCGAGTGCCACGAGCACGGCCGGTTCGACGCTGTGGGCCTTGGCCCAGGCGAGCCGCTCGGCGGGCGTGTGGCAGCAGCAGTTGGCGAAGCACTGCTCGGCCGTCGTGCAGCCGCACGGCTTGTCCATGCAGGGGAATGGCCGGGAGCGATCCTTGGCTGCGAGCCGCGTGTCGGCCACCGCATCGCCGCGCGGCGCCAGCATGCCCATGGGCAGCGGCAGGCCACTGGCGAGGACCGCATAGCCGGCGATCGCCAGCCACGTCGTCGCCCGTTGCAGCCATGCAGGACTGTTCATGCAGGAGAGGCTACGACCATAGCCAACCCCGGTCAAACGCCGGCCCGCCCGTAGCCTGCCTATCGCGGTGCCGCCGCGCGAGTCGGCCGAGCAGCTAGCTTTTTCAGGAGGGCCCAGATGGAGTCATATGGCGCGGATGTAGTCGATCGCCGCAGCAAGCTCCTCGCGGGCGGTTCGCTCCTCGACCGGCTCGAGGCCGATCCAGCCGCGATAGGCCCGCTCCTCGAGGGCGGCGAACACGGCCGGCAGATCGACCTGGCCCGTGCCGAGCGCGACCGCCCGACCCCGGCCGGCGAATGCGCCGGCCACCGCATCGGTGGCGTGCACGCTCTCGATATGCGAGCCGAGTGTCTCGATGGCCGCGATGGGGTCGTGACCATGCACGATGGCTGCACCCGTGACGAGGTCGCAACCGATCGATCCTTCCGGCAGGGCTGCGATGAGTCGCGCAAGATCGGCAGGACTCGCGCGGCCCACCTCGGCACAGAGCGTGGCCCCGGCCCGCTGGCCCCACAGGCCGATGTCGGTGAGCACGTCCACGAGCAGCTGCCACTGCGGGCCTTCAGACTCGGGCGGGATATCGCCCACATGATTGAGCACGACGCGAGCGCCAATCGCGTGGGCCAGGTCGAGCGCCCGCTTCGTGGCGGTGATCCGCCCCTCGAGCCGGTCCGCATCGGCATAGCCGCCGCGGGTGCGGAACGTGACCGCCGACACGACGATCCCCTCGTCGCCGAGCCACTTGCGGATCTGCCGCAGGCCGGTCTGCGTGAGCTGGTCGGGAGCCAGGCCACCACGGGCGTCGAGTTCCACCGCCACGAGGCCGAGATCCCGGGCCAGGCGCAGAGCCGTCCGCAGGTCGCGGGAGAGCGACAGGGCGGCGGCGGAGAGGCGTGAGGTATCCACGAGCACGAACCTGCAGGGCGGTTCCCCGTATCCGGGGCACGAGCCACGAGCATAGTATTCTCTCCGCATGCCCATGCTCGCCCAGGTGACTACCGAACTCGAAAGCATCGCCCCGCTGCGGCTGGCGGCCGACTGGGATGCCGTCGGCCTGCTCGTCGCGCCGCGGCGCGACATGGTCAGCCGCGTGCTGACCTGCCTGTCGCTCACGCCCGCCGTGGCCGCCGAGGCTGTCCAGGAGCGAGCCGATCTCGTCGTCACGCACCATCCGCTGCCGTTTCGGCCACTGGGGAGGCTCACAACCGACACGGCCGCCGGCCGTGCCCTGCTCGACCTCGTGCATGGCGGCTGCGGGGTCTGGAGCAGTCACACGGCCTGGGACTCCGCAGCCGGCGGAATCAACGATCAGCTGGCCGCACTCCTCCGACTCTCCCATGTGTCACCGATCGAGCCCGATGCCGAACTGCCGCTGGCCGGCTTTGGCCGCGCCGGCACGGCCCCCGCTGGCGAGACCCTGCTCGACCTCGGCCGCCGCATCGCCTCCGCGCTGAATGTGACGGTCGTAGAGATTGTCGGTGATCCATCCCGGGCAGCCGGCCGGGTGGGGATCGTCTGCGGCTCGGGGGGCGGTTCGATCGCGACCGTCCGTCGGGGTGGCTGCCAAACGCTTCTGACCGGCGAAATCAAGCTGCACGAGGCACTCGAGGCGGAGGCGGCAGGGCTGGCCGTGATTGCCGTCGGTCACCATGCCAGCGAGCATTTTGCGATGCAGAGCCTCGCCGAGCGGCTGATGACCGCCCTACCCGGCCTGGTCTGCCTGGTCAGCCGCGCCGATCGCGACCCATTCACCGCGGTGTCGGTGTCGGACCGACCGGCGCGTTGATCCGGGTTTTTTGCGCGCTATCCTTGAAGGTCTTCAGGCGACGCACTCCCTCTGCCCCCAGGCGGTTCCATGGCCCGGTTTCTCACCGCCCTGCCGGTCTACAACGAGGCGGCGCACGTGGGGGGTGTACTCGACGAGGTGCTCGCCGTCACGTCCGACGTGCTCGTGGTGGACGATGGCTCCTCCGACGGCACGTCCGACCTGCTGGCCGCCCGTCGCGACGGGCGGGTCGTGCGGCATGCGGCCAATGCCGGCTACGGCGCCGCGCTGGCGACGGCGTTTCGTGAGGCCCTGGCCGGCCCGTGGGACGGCCTCGTCACGATCGACTGCGACGGGCAGCATCAGCCGCGGCTGATCCCGGAATTCGTGGCGGCCTGCAGCAACGGCACCGCCGACCTCGTGAGCGGCAGCCGCTATCTGCAACGCTTCCCCGGCGACAGCGAGCCGCCGGCGGCGCGACGGCGGATCAATGCCGAGATCACCGCCGAGATCAACGAGCGGCTCGGGCTGACCCTGACCGACGCCTTCTGTGGCTTCAAGGCCTACTCGCGGCGGGCCCTCGAATCCCTGGCCATCACCGAGACCGGCTACGCGATGCCGCTCGAGGTCTGGGTGCAGGCCGCAGCGGCGGGACTGCGGATCGTGGAATTGCCCGTGCCGTTGCTCTATCTCGATCTGGCGCGGAGTTTCGGGGGCGCACTGGACGATGCCACGACCCGTCTGGCCTATTATCGCCGCGTGCTCGACCGGGCCGAGGCGGCTGCCGCCGTCGATGCGGTCGACGCCACGCAGGCGGCGTCCTAAAGGCCGTCGGGCCGCCACGGCCCCAACCCGCAGCTCCAGGGGTCTCGTTTCACGCAATGCCTCCGTTTCGCCGCACCCATCGGGCCCCGGATGCGACCGGGGCGAAGATCATCGACCCGCCCGTGCGGGGTGCTGCCGACGGCTCGGGTGGATCGATCGAGGCGCTCGTCGACAACAACCGGCTCCTGCGGGCCGCATTCGATACGCGGATCGGCGACCTCAAGCTCTGGGAGTTGGTCGCGGCGACCCGCCGCGAGGTGCTGACGGTGGCGGCCGAGTATTCCCGCAGCTACCGTGACATCGTGCGGCCCGACAACGTGGCCGAGTGGATCGCCCGCCCGATCATCATGGGGGGGCATCAGCCTGATCTCTTTCATCCGGGCGTGTGGCTCAAGAACGCCGCGCTCGACGCCTACGCGCGGCAGGTCGGCGGCACGGCCCTCAACATCGTGGTCGATTCCGACCGCTGTGCCCGCGCCACGGTCGCAGTGCCCGTGGGCACGCCGCGGGAGGCGCGGCTCGAGCACGTGCCCTTCGACGCCGCTGCGCCGGAGATGGCCTGGGAAGAGCGTGGCATCCTCGATGAGGAATGCTTCGACTCGTTCGGTGATCGGGCGAGCGACCTGCTTGCACCGCTCGTACCCGACTGCATTCTCCGGCGCTGGTGGCCGCTGGCGATCGAGCGGGCCTGCGAGTCGCACAGGCTCGGGCTGGCGATCGCACAGGCGCGGCACATCCTCGAGGAGCGGTTCGGCCTCGAGACACTCGAGTTGCCCGTGAGCGAGATGATGCGTCTGCCGACCGTGATGGTGTTCATGGGCTGGCTCCTCGCCCACGCGCGACAGCTGCACGAGGCCTACAACGGCGCCCTCGCCGCCTCTCGTCGTGAGCACCGCGTGCGGGGCCGGGGCCGGCCGATGCCCGATCTCGCCGTCCGCCACGACGCCTCGGGGGAATGGCTCGAGGTGCCATGGTGGCTCTGGTCGCGGGACGACACCCGCCGCAGGCGTGTGTTCGCCCATGCCACTCCCGGCGTGCTGGCGCTCTCCGACATGGAGACGCTGCGGGTCGAACTGCCGATCGCCCCGGATATCTCACCGTCGAAGTGGATCGACGCCCTCTCGCGGATGGAGGAGCACGGGCTGCGGCTGCGGCCGCGGGCGATCCTCACCACGCTCATCTCGCGGGTGCTCGTGGCCGACGTGTTCGTCCACGGCATCGGCGGCGCCGCCTACGACCGGATCACCGACGACATCGTGCGGCGGCTCACCGGCTGCGATCCGCCGCGGCACGCTGTCGTGTCGGGCACGCTGCGGCTGCCGATCGAGCGGGCGTTTCCCGGGTTCGATGCAGACGATCCGGAGGCCAAGCTCGCGACCCTGCAGCGGCAGATTCGCGACATCGAGTTTCATCCGGAGACGTTCCTCGAGCCGCTCGCCGCGCACTCGCAGGAGGTTCGTGACCTCGCACTGGAAAAACACCGGTGGATCGACACGTTTCCGACGCCGGCCCTCGCGAAGCGGCGGTGTCGTGAGATCCGCGCGGCCAACGAGCGGATGGTGTTTCATGCCCGCGATGTCAAAGACGGCCTGCTCGCCCGCGTCGGCCCGCTCGCCGCGGCGGTGCGGGCCCGAAAGCTGCTGGCGGCCCGTGACTATCCATGGTGTTTTTACGCGGAAAAGACGCTGAAAAGTTTCCTGCTACTGGAATCCGGCTGAAAATCCGCCTATCTTGTCGCGCAACGGATTGATTCGATTGCCCCAGGGAAAGGAGGCACCATGCAGCGGAGCCAACGCACGCATTCCAGGGCCGATGCCACGGCCGTGAAGCGGCCGAAGTCGAAACTGCGTCTGGCCGCAGGCACGGCCCCTGAGGCCGACGGCGTCGCCGCCATCGAGATTCGCCCGTCGGGCACCGTGGTCAGCCGGCGATCGGCCGCCGCCACCAGACGCACGCCGGTGCTTCACGTGCCGGTGCAGGCTGCGGTGGCCGCCGCCCCCCCCGCGTGGATGCTCGAGGAGTGCCGCATCGCCCCGGCTCGGGCGGGCGACCAGAGCGAGATCCTGCAGCTGCTTGCGGGCCTGCCGACCCCCCCTTCGCGGGCCGAATTTCACGCGGCCGTCGATCACCCCGATCATGACGCAGCCAATCGGCTCGTCGCCCGACTCGCCGGCCGCATCGTCGGTCATGCCGAGGTGGTGCCGCGCGACGTCATGCTCGGGGCCATGGTGCCGGGTGCGGCCGAAGGGATCGCGGTGCGTGGTGCCGTGGTCGATCGCGTGGCGGTGCTGCCCGAGTGCCGAGGCGCGGGGCATGGTCAGCGGCTCGTGCGTGCCGCCGAAGACCGCATGCGTCAGCTCGGTGCGGTCGTCGCATTCTCGCGGACGCGGATCGCGCCGTCGTTTCGGGAGCTGGGCTGGAGCGTGCTCGCCCGCGACTGCGCGACGCCGGGCCGACCGGCGGAGATCCTCGCCCGACTCCTGGAGGGACCGCAGCGGTCCGGCGAGCCGGTGACGATGCGGCAGTGGCGGCACGTCGAACTGCCGGCGATCCTCCGCATCTACCGCCAGAACGCCGCCCGATTCGTCGGGCCGCTCGACCGCGACGAGAGCTACTCACGGTGGCTGGTGAGCCGCGGAGCCTTCGATTCCCTCCTCGTCGCCTTGGTGGGCCAGGATCGCTACGACCTGCATGAGACGACCGCGCGGATCGTCGGCTATTGCGTGCAGGCCGGTCATCGCGTGCTCGAGATCATGGCCGACCCTGAGTTTCCGGGGCTCGAGCAGGAGATTCTCGCCCGCGTCTGCGGCGAGGCCATCGAGAACGACCGGCAGGAGATCGTCTACGAGTCGCATGCCGCCGACCCGCTGCACGCCGCCGTCACCGGTGGTGAGAGCCTCGTGCAGAGCGGCGACCGCATGATCGTGGCCAAGGTGCTGCGGCCGGCGGAGCTCCTCGAGGCGCTCGCGCCGGCGTTGCCCGCTCGGGCCGCCGCGGCGGGCATCCGCGAGGCGGTCGAGCTGGGGCTCGAGGCGCCCGGGCTGCGCGGCTCCGTCATCGTGGCCGACGGCAAGGCGGCCGTGCACGTGGGCCGCGTGGGTCGCAGCTACCTGAAGCTTTCCGACGACGAGCTCGCCCGGCTGCTCCTCGGCCAGTGCGATCCGGTCGAGGCTGCGGCGGCGGGGCGGCTGGAATCGTCGACACAGGTCGCGATCAAGCTGGCCTCCCAGCTCTTCCCGCGGACGCCCCAGTGGTGCCCGATGTGGGACGACCTGCCGGCGTGACGGGGCTACCGGCCACGGGCTCCCGCGAGCCATTCGTCGGCCCAGGTGCGGACGGCATCGACGCCCTTGCGGTGGCAGAAGTCACCCAGCGTCTCGCCGGACGTCCGTTCGGCCTTGTAGCAGGCGAGCACGGCGGTGAGCTCGCCGCACAGATCCTCGAACGGCACCACGTCCTTGTAGTGCGTGTTGAGCCGGTCGCCGAGCAGTCGGCCGCCGAGGAAGATCGTGTACTTGCCGAGCGTGCGGCCGACGATGCCGATGTCGGAGTTGTAGGGGCGGGCGCAGGCGTTGGGGCAGCCGGTCATCCGCAGCGTGAAGGCATCGTGGGCCAGTCCCAGCTTCGCCACCTCGGGCTCGAGTGAGTCGATGAGACCGGGCAGCACCCGCTCGCTCTCCGCGACCGCCAGGCCGCAGGTGGGCAGGGCCACGCAGGCCATGCTCCAGCGGCGGAGCGTGCTGATCTCCTCCGACGTCTTCACCCCGCAGGCGTGGAGGATGTCGGCGATCCGCACGCGGTCGGTCGCCGTCAGGTCGGTGAAGAGCAGGCTCTGGTGCGACGTGATCCGCACCCCGGGCTCGATCTCCCGCAGAATCCGCCGCACCGCGGTCTTCAGCCGGAAGTCGCCCGTGTCGTGAATGCGGCCGTTCTCCACGTTGAAGCCGTAGAAGAACTTGCCGTCGCCCTGCTCGTGCCAGCCGATGTGGTCGTCAAAGCCGTGCACGTCGGCCGGATGGCAGGGGGCGAGCGGCTTGCCGAAATACTCCTCCACCTTGTTCCGGAAGTTTTCCAGACCCATCGTGTGGATCGTGTACTTGAGCCGGGCCGTCTTGCGGTCGGAGCGGTTGCCGAAGTCGCGCTGCACCTTCACGATCGCCTCGGCGATCGCGAGCACGTCCTCCGGCGGCACGAAGCCGAGCCGCTTGGCGAGCGCCGGAAACGTCTTGGCGGCACTCGGCGTCACGCCCATGCCGCCGCCGGCGAGCACGTTGTATCCGAGGATTTTTCCCTGCTCGTGGACGACGATGAGGCCGAGGTCGTTGGCGTAGACGTCGGTGCAGTTGTCCTCGGGGAGGGCGAAGGCCGTCTTGAACTTCCGCGGCAGGTAGGTGGGCCCGTAGATCGGCTCCACCTCGGCCTCCTTGGCGTTGCCCCCCGCGAGCGTCTTCTCGCCGGTGTCCGGGTCGGTGAGCCAGATCTCGTAGTAGGCCCGCGTCCGCGGGGCGAGATGCTTCGCGAGCTCGTCGAGCTTGGCCTGCATCTGGTCGCGAACGGTGTTGCCGTGGATCGGCGCCGGGCAGCACATGATGTTCCGCTCGACGTCTCCGCAGGCGGCAAGCGTCGTCATCTGGTTGGTGTGCACCCGCTGCATGAAGTCCTTGAGTTCGCCCTTCACGACGCCGTGGTGCTGGATCGCCTGGCGGGTCGTGAGCCGGATCGTGCCGTTCCCCAACTCGTCGCCCATGTCGATCGCCGCGAGCAGTTGCAAGGCGGAGAGCTTCCCGCCGGGGACGCAGGTGCGGATCATGAACGAGATCTGCCGCTCGCTCTTCTTGCCGTCCACGGACTTGCGGGTCTCGCGGTCGTCCTGCTGATAGGTGCCGTGGTTCTTGAGCAGCTGCACGGACGGCTTGCCGAACCCCGGGGCCCCGTCGGCGAGTTCCCGGGCAATGTCTCCCCGGAGGAAGTTGCTCGCGGTCTTGGCGACCTCTACGGCACTTGGCTTGGCGGTGGACGTGGGGGTTTCGTCGGTCATGGATTCCCTGGCGGCTCCGGCGATGGGGGCTCGAATCGGGCTTTTCCCGCAGGAATATAGGATAGGTGATCGGGCGCGGCCGGGCGATACGAACTCCGCCGGCCGGACGGCAGACAAAAATCCGCCCCGCGCGGCTCCTTGTCTCTGTCGGCGGGTAAAAACATACTTGGAGACTCGATCATGAAGTCTGCTTCACGGATCCTCCTCTGCTCGGTTGCCGTGCTCCTCCTGCACGTGTCGCAGGCCTACGCGGCCACTCCTTTGGCCGGTACGTGGGTCAACGTCGATGAGAACTCAGGCTCGCTCACGCGGCTGGAGGTGACGGAGGAAGCCGATGGGTGGGTCATACACGCGTGGGGGAGTTGTAGCCCAAACGATTGTGATTGGGGCAAGGTGCCGCTGTACATGGCGGTTAGCGATGCCGCCCACACGCTCGGGCACGGCTTCGCGTATTGGGACCACAAAGAGAAGAACCCGAAAGTTGACATTCGCACCTTCACGATGTTGCACGTTGATGACGACACGCTGGTAGTCGAAAGTTTTGACGTGTATGGGAAAGCTGCCGGGCGGCCTAAGGAAGAGCACCACGTGCGAGTGAAGGACTCATTCAAGAGGGTAAAGTAGGCGCTGGATCAGACGGCGGATCTGGTGCAGCGGTAGAGCAGAGTCCGCGGTCCGCCGCTGATCAGCTTCGTCGATGTGGAAGACCGGCGGAGACGAATGGTGGCCAGCCCGCTTGCGGAATCACTCGCGGCCGGTGACCGGGAGGCGTTCGCCACCCTCTACGACCGGCTCGCGCCCCGCCTCTTCGCCACAGCCCGCACCATGCTCGCCTCTACCGCCGAAGCCGAGGACGTCGTCCACGACCTGTTCGTGGAGCTCGCCCGCATGCGGCAGCGCCTCGCGGCCGTGGCCGACCTCGATGGCTACGTGTTCACGATGCTCCGCCACGCCGCCAGCCGGCGGCTCCGGCGCCGCGCGCTCTTTGGCCGCGCCCTCGATCGGCTCGGCCGCGAGCGGATCGGGCGCGACGGATTCGTCGCGCCGCCAGCCGAGGTGCGCGACGAGGCCCTCGCTCGGGCGCTCGCGGCGCTCCCCGCCGCGCAGAGGGAGGTCGTCGCCCTCAAGATCGACGGCGGCCTCACCTTCGCCGAGATCGCGGCGGTGATCGGCGCGTCGGCCAACACGGCCGCGAGCCGCTACCGCTACGCCCTGGACAAACTCCGCGCCGCGCTCGCTCACGAGGAGGTGCACCGATGAGCGACCACGAGAACCCCAGGATCGACACGATCGCGCGGCGGCTCGAGCGGGCCGCCAGGGTGGAGCCGCCGCCGGCCCTGCGGGACCGCGTGTTGCTGGCGGTGGACGACGTCCTCGCCGCGCCGCGGCCGATGGCCCGCGCTGCCGCCGCCGACACGCTGCCCGCGTGGCCCTGGGCCGCCGCGGCGGTGGCGGTTGGTTTCGCGATCGCGGCGCCGTTCCTGGCGGCCGTGACGGATCCGGCGACGCTTCGTCGCCCCGGGCCGTCCGCGCTCGTCGCGCGACTGCGGGCCTCCGGCCTGGACGACGAGCCGTTCCTGGCCACGCTGGCCGCGACTCCCCGCCGCGACGCCGCCATCGCGCCCGTGCATCCCGACCCTGTTCCGGCGGCCCGTCCAGGGCTCCGCCGGATCGATCTCAAGCGACTTCTCGAGGAGGATCTCCGATGGGCCAACTGATGTTCTATCTGGCCGCAGTCGCGGCCTGCCTGCTCTGGTCGGCTGCGTTCGTGGCGGCGGCGGCACGGACCGACCGCACCTGGCTGCGGCGGCTCCTCGTTGCGGTGGCCGTGGTCGTGCCACTCCTGGCGGTTGCCCCCTGGGTGCTCCTGACGGCGGCACTGGCCTTTCGGGTGGGACTTGAGACGAACTGGTTCGCCCCCACGCTTACGGCGTTTGTGTCCGTCTTGGTCGGAGGGCTCTGGGTGTGCCGCGCTGGTCTCACGTGGAGTCCAGCCGCGAACCGTTTCGTGGCGGCCACCTGGCCGGTTGTGGGCCTGGCCGCGGGGTTCGTGCTCGCGAAGGCCTGCGCGTTCGGCACGCTCGTCTTCATCGACAACGCCGTCGCCGCGGAGGGTCGCATGTTGCGGGTCGAGGCGGCCCAGATGATGGCGGCGGCGCTGCCGCCGGCGCCCGCGGCCGACGATGACGCCGCGCCGCTTTACGTGCGGGCGATCGAGGCGATCAAGGCCGACAAGACGGTCGGCGACCCCAAGTCACCCGAGGGTGAGGCAATGGGCGGCTGGCTCACGGTCGATGTCGGTTCACCCGTGGTGGCGGCGATGCTCGCGCGGCATGCCACGACGCTTGACCTCGTGCGTCGGGCCGCCGACAGACCCGGCTGCCAGTTCGTGCGCGACTGGACGCGGCCGTCGATCTCCATGCCCCTGCCGGAGGTGCAAAACCTGCGGCAGTCCGCCCGCCTGCTCGCGCTCGCTGCACGGAGCGAGTCCGCTGCCGGCGACGCCGCCGCGGCGCTGGCCGACGTCGTGCGGATCCGCCGCATCGGGATGCACGCCGCGTCCGAGCCCACCCTCGTCTGCGGCCTGGTCGGCCAGGCGATCGACACGTCGGCCCTCCAGGTGCTTGCGGAGGTGCTGTCGCGGCTCGGAAAGCCAGACCTGCCTCTCCTCGACGGCCTATCGCTTCGCGACTTCGTGGCGACGCCGATCGTGTACCAGCGGCACTTCCTCGGCGAGGAAGCGTTTGGCTTGGCGACGCTCGCCGATCTCGCGGACGGCAGGCTGTCCCTGGACTTTCTTCTGGAGGCGACCCAAGAAGTCCCTGGCCTGCTCCACCCGGGTCCGCTGCTCTACCGCTGCTTCCTGCTCCCGGCCGAGGAGGCCGGGTACCGGAGCATCATGCACCACTATCAAAACCTGTACGCGTACGCGCCGCGCGGCGGACGGTTCCCCGAGATCAAGAAGCAGATCGGCGCGATCGAGGATGGACTCGAGAAGCGTCGCGAGGGGATATTCTCCTCGCTCATGGTGCCCGCGCTCCGCAGTGTCCTGGCGAGGCAGGTCAGTGGACAAGCCCTCCACGGCGCCGCGGAGGTGCTCGTGGCCGCGACCCGGGCCCGGCTCCAAACCGTGGCGCTGCCAGGGTCCGCGGCCGACCTCGTGCCGGAGCGACTCGCCGTCCTGCCGATCGACCCGTTCACGACCGACGCGACGCTGCGGTCGAAGACGACGGACGACGCGTGGGCCGTCTACTCGATCGGCCCGGACGGCGAGGACGACGGCGGGCCGCTGCCGCCGGGCGCCGAGGACGTCGAAGGCAACGACGACGTCGGCCTGCGGATGGCCCGCTGACGGGAGCCGGCTTCCGGTGGACGGAAATCGTCCAGCGGCAGGGACTTATGCGATCCTGCGACCGGCGGAATCCGTGCATGGCCCGGAATGCCGATATAGACTTGCGGAAAGTCGAGCCCGCCATTCCGGCGCCCGCCCAGGTTTCGCATGCCGTCCCGCCGGACCCCGCCGACCGGTTGCCGCCGCCGCGGGCACATCCCGCGGGTGAGTGGGCTCGTCTTCCTCCTGGCCGGCGCCGCCGCTTGGACCTCCGCCGCGGCGGCCGCGACCTCCGACCAACTCGCGTTCTTCGAGACCAAGATCCGCCCGGTGCTCGCCCAGCACTGCTACCAGTGCCATTCGGCCGAGGCACTCCGGGCCGGCAAGCTCAAGGCGAATCTCCTCGTCGACTCCCGGGCCGGCATGGAGAAGGGGGGCGAGAGCGGGGCGGCCGTGGTGCCCGGCAAGAAGGAGGAGAGCCTCCTGCTCGCGGCGCTCAAGCACGACGGCTTCGAGATGCCTCCGGCGGGCAAGCTGCCCGACGCGGTGATCGCCGACTTCGAGACCTGGATCGACATGGGGGCGCCCGATCCCCGCGACGAGCCGCTCGCCGCCATCGACGAGCGGACGATCGATGTCGAGGCGGGGCGGCGGCACTGGGCGTATCGCCGGCTCGAGCCGGTGGCGGCGCCCGAGGTGAAGACGGCCGGCTGGCCGCGGCACGAGATCGACCGCTTCATCCTCGCCAAGCAGGAGGAGGCGGGCCTCACGCCCGCCCCCGAGGCCCCGAAGGCCACGCTCGCCCGGCGGGTGTTTTTCGATCTCACCGGCCTGCCCCCGACTCCGGACGAACTCGCGGCGTTCCTCGACGACACCTCGCCCGACGCCTACGAAAAACTCGTCGACCGCCTGCTGGCCAGCCCGCGATTCGGCGAGCGGCAGGCCCGCCACTGGCTCGATGCCGTGCGCTACGGCGAGAGCGGCGGCTACGAGTTCGACGGCGACCGGCCCGGCGCGCACCACTATCGCGACTGGGTGATCGACGCGTTCAACGCCGACCTGCCGTATGACGAGTTCCTCAGGATGCAGGTGGCGGGCGACCTGATCCGGCCCGGCGACTACGCCGCCACGTCCGCGACCGGCTTCCTCGTGGCGGGCCCGTATCCCGGGCAGGTCACCGCGAAGACGGTCGAGCCGATCCGCTACGACCAGCTCGACGACATGGTCTCCGCGCTCGGCTCGAGCGTGCTGGGCATGACCATCGGCTGCGCCCGCTGCCACGACCACAAGTACGATCCGATCGGGCATCGCGACTACTACGCGATGATCGCCTGCCTGGGGAAGGCGGTACAGCACGAGGCCGACGTCGATCCCGATCCGGCAGCGACGCTCGCGAAGCACGACGCCTGGCGGGCCGAGCGCACGCCGGTCGCCACCGCGTTCGACCGCTTCCGCACGGAGGAGTTGCCGTCCCGTCTGCCCCGCTGGCTCGCCACGGCCGCCGCGGTCCAGCAGGCGCCCGCCTGGCTCGCGCTCGACCCGGTGACCGTGAAGGCCGCGAAGGCCACGCTCGCGGAGGAGGCGGACGACGTCGTCGTGGCGAGTGGCAAACTCGAGGGCGACGACACCTACACGCTCACGTTCCGCACGCACCAGCGGGGCATCCGCGCCGTGCGGCTCGAGGCGCTGGCGGCCGCTGCCGGAGGCGGCCCCGGCACGGGCAAGGAGGGCGCGTTCCGGCTCTCGACGCTGAAGGTGACGGCGGCGCCGCTCGTGGCCGCGGCGGGCCGCGCGCCGGTCACGCCCGCGCTCCAGGCCGTGGCGGCCACCTACCAGGATCCCGGCTTCGAGGCGGCCACGGCGGTCGACGCGGATGCCAACACCGGCTGGTCCACGGCCGGCCAGCCCGGCCTCGATCAGGCCGTCGTGTTCGCGTTCGACGCGCCTGTCGGGTTCGACGACGGCACGCTTGTCACGGTGGAACTGAAATTCGAGGCCCAGCAGCACGGGCTCGCCCGGCTGCGGCTCGCGGCCACGACCGATCCCACCCGGGCCCACCTCGCGGGGCCCGCGG
>Ga0315900_10000918_pt1 | contig 47816 bp, 38 predicted proteins | sample LakEriMetagenome_FD_203521 | JGI IMG/M metagenome (GOLD analysis project Ga0315900, IMG submission 203521) | Freshwater fungal communities from buoy surface, Lake Erie, Ohio, United States - Buoy 12 MA114 | ecosystem: Environmental > Aquatic > Freshwater > Lake > Lake biofilm | place: USA: Lake... | reverse complement strand
AACATTTACCTGCTTGAGACAGCCAAATCTCCTGACACTGCATGACCAAGTTTTCGAGCTGCCTGTCCTCCTTGGTCTTTGGCCGCACTCGAGCAGGCGGCAGTTTTCTTTTTCAGGAGTCCCTAATCAGAGGGGATATCGTTCTCTCCAAGACCGCCTACCCTGCCGCATCACTGGTAACGCTAGATCGCGCGAATACCAGCCAAGACACCATCGCAACAACGCTTTCAGAGCATGGACGGGCTCATTACCGTGCTTCAGCGATCGTCGCTTACCTAAACTCATCGACTGGGCAGGCGCTTCTCTGGCGGCAGTTCCAAGGCAACGTTCAACTCCACTTGTCACTGGACGATGGGCGCAAAGTTCCGATACCGCGCCTACCTGAAAAGTTTCAGTTGGCCGTTGAAGAGTGCTTTACGAAAGCGCAGGCTCTTCTCGTTTCCGCGACTGCACAGATCGCGTGCGCCGAACAATCCCTCTTGATCGCTCTCGGTCTGGATACCTGGTCGCCACCTGAGGCGTTGAGCTATGTGCGGACCAGTAGCCACGCATTTGCGGCGGGTCGGTTGGACGCGCAGTTCTTCGCGCCGAGGGTGGAGCAGTTGCTCTCTCGCCTAGGCCGCGACGGGCTGCGGCTTGCCGATGTAGCACCCGCCCGCCACGAGCGCTTCGATCCAACCGGCTCTGGAAGTTTTGAATATATCGAAATCGGCTCGCTGGGTGCAGACGGCACATCCGCCACAGAGAGCGTGGCAATGGCAGAAGCTCCAAGCCGTGCTTCTCAGCACGTCCGCGAAGGAGATGTTATTACCTCAACCGTGCGACCGATTCGCCGCCTTACTGCCCTCATAGCGCCAGATCAGGATGGGGCAGTCTGCTCCTCTGGCTTCGTCGTGCTGCAGCCTCAAGGTATCAGCGGCGAGGTTCTTTTTACCTACTTGCGGCTCCCGCTGGTCTGCGAGCTGATGGACCTGCACACGAGCGCCACGATGTATCCGGCAATTTCGGAGTCCGACTTGCTGGCGTTGCCGATTCCAATAATTTCCGACGAGGTGCAGGCGCAGGTCCAGGATGCAGTCCGACAAGCCTCCCAGGCACGTCGACTCGCCAACCAGCTCCTTATCGCAGCCAAGCATGCTGTGGAAATCGCTATTGAGGTCTCAGAGTCTGCGGCACTGAACTTTTTGGACGCTGCTTTCACTTCTGAATCGCAATAGGGAGCAAAGGATATTCACAAAGATTATTGGCATGCATCATGGCCTTCTGCTTGCGGAAAATGCAACTGATAGCAAACCTTATATGCATGCAAAAGACCGCTTAAGGATGCCGCCTTCAATCATGGAAGGTATGAGCGGTTGGACTTCCTCTTGTTGCCTAACAACAACATTCACCCGACCCGAGCGGAGGTGCTGGCCACGGGCTATAGATGCTTCGGGCGGGTGATGATGAGCGTTAGGCTTACGAGTAATCCAGACGCAAACCACCCGCCTAAACCTCACGGTCAGCGATCTTCGACACGCAAGTGCCCCTCATCACAGGCGGATAAGATGCTTCCACGCAGGCGGCTGGATGCACTACCTGCGCAAAATGAATCGAAGGTCTCGCACATGCAATCAGTGAAAGTCGCACCCGAGCTCCAGGCCATCTCCGACCGCGCGTACCTGTACGCCTACGGCATCGACGAGGCGTATAAGCATCTCTACAAGACGTTGGTGGAACCGGATTATCCGGCAAACCGCTTTCAAATCATTCGTCACCTCGCCGATGATAAATACACGGCGCATGTGAGTATCAACAACGATACACTTCACCTGATGGGCTGGCTGGATGTCGCCGCTGAGCCGGTGATCGTCTCCGTGCCCGACCACGATGACGGCCGCTACTGGGTGCTCCACACCATGGACATGGGGCACTACACCACCAGTCTCTTTGGCAAACGGACACGTGGGCCGAAGGGCGGCCGCTTCTTGTTTGCCAACCAGACCTGGAAAGGCGACGTTCCGGACAGCGTCGCTGAAGTCGTTCGCGTCGAAAGCAACTTCATCAAATTGATGGGGAGGGTGATGGCGACGGGCGTGGAGGATGAAAACAAAGCTCTGACTTATGTGGACGACTGGAACATCCGGACCCTGAGCGAGTTCCTCGGACAAAATGGACCAAAACCCAAGGAGCGTAAGTTCGTTCCAGCCGAGGGAAACTCCTGGCTCGAGCGCGTGAACTTTGTATTAGCGGATGGCACCATGACCACCGCAGACGCCCATTGGCTCAAGGGATTACATGCATCCGGCATCGGCGCGGGCAAACAGGATTTCACATCGGAGCAATTGGCCGCCGCGGAGATAAGTGAACAGCATGTGCTCTCCAAACTCAAGGAAGTCCTCCCGACACTGACCAACGCCAGTGATGCGCTGGGCACCCGAGAACAACTTGGAAATGCTGATCGCATTCCATTCCAGGTTGCTACTTATATCGGTCAGTGGGGTGCTCCACCTGTTGAAGCCTCCTACATCCAAATGATCAGGGACCAAAACGGCGATGCCCTCCACGGTGCGAATGATTACACGATCACCTTTATCCCGCCTAAGGTCTCCCAATTCTGGTCGGTGACGGCTTATGGCTCGAAAACCAAGCTGATGATCGCCAATGACCTCAACCGCCACAGCCGGGGCGACCGACATGTGAAGCCGAATCCTGATGGCACCGTCACACTACGCCTGAGCCATGTCATCAAAGGGAAGGAGGAAGACACCAACTTCTTGCCGGTACCTAACGAGAACTTCTATCTTCTGCTGCGCATGTATGGGGGTGATGAGGATATCCAGGCAGGCAAGTTCCCCGTGCCAGTGGTGCAGAAGGTTGGGAAATAAAGAACAGAGCATCTGTCTTGAAGGAGACCATTTAATTTCGGCAATAGATGGACGGACTTGCTTATGGCGCCGTTCCATGTACCTGTGCACGTCACCGTGATGACCGCCGGCAAAGATGCCTAACAACATCATTCACCCGCTCCCTTTCAAGTGATTCTCTTCTGCGGGGTTGCGCAGGGCGGGTGATGATGAGCGTTGGGCAAATGAGTGGACCTGCGAGAGGCTTCTACTCAGACAGCAGAGCCCGGTAGATTGGTAGGCAGCGGCAGAGCTGCATGACGCACCCGAGGCTTCCTGACCAGATTTCCCCGTGACTGCTGCTCCCTCCAGCTCGTCTGTCATTACAATCGACCCGCGCATCAGCGCCATCGCCTCTGGGATCGCCGCAGCCATTCCGGAGGTCCAGGTCCGCCTGTTTGGATCACGCGCCAGGGGTACAGCCCGACCAGACTCCGACGTGGATTTACTGATCACCGTGCCGGATCACTGGCTGGCTGGCCACGATCGTGTGCGTGTGCTGGGAGCACTCTGGCGCCAATATTCCACTCATCGGCTTCCTCTTGATCTGCTTCTTTATTCTGAAAGCGAAGTAAGCCAACGGCAGCAATACAGAAGCGCCGTCACCACCCAGGCTTACCAGGAGGGAATCTTGCTGCACGGCTGATCCCAATTCCATTCGCTACCTGCGGATCGCCCAGGCTGATCTTGAGGAGGCGCGACGCATGGTGGAGCTGTCGGGGTTCCGCGACAGCAGCATCGGGTTCCTGCTTCAGCAAGCCTGCGAGAAAGCCCTGAAAAGCTGGACCACTCGAGGGGAGGTCTGGCTCCCTTCACCCACGACCTCGTGGCGTTGATGGATTGGCTGGAAGAATCGGGCGCAGATGTCAGCCTGTTTGAGCGGCTTGCTGATCTCTCCTTCTTTGCGGTTCAGAGTCGGTATGACGACAGTTTGAAGATCATCACTCCAGATTGGTCGCTCCTGCTGGGAATTACCGCGTCGTTGCTCAAGGAGGCCCAGAGTCATCTGTCATGACGCTCACCCGCGCTTACCCCTTTTCGCTACACCTCTGCGGAAGCCTTGAGGCGAATAGTCCGGTTGGCTGTTGGTGTTGGCGTCACAGTTGGAGCCTCACTGGCCTGTTTGAACCTCGCGAACTCATACCAGCTCCGCAGAGATTGCCCAACAACATCGTGCACCCGACCCGGCACAGAGAGATTGACTCTGGCAGTAGGCCCTTCGGGCGGGCGATGACGAGCGTTAGAGAGATAGGGGGGCACAGGCCGCCGAGCCGAGATGGTATAGTCTGCGTATAGCCGCGACTTGGGCATGCAGACGAAGGTTCAAAAGTGGGGAAACAGCCTTGGCGTGAGAATCCCACGCGGCTTGGCTGAAGAGGTGGGATTGTGTGCTGGTACTGAGGTCAGCCTCACAGCGAAGGATGGCAAACTGGTCTTGAAGCCCGTCGTGCCAAGCCGGCTCAGGCTTGCGGATCTCCTTGAGGCGATCACGCCAGAGAACATCCACGCCTCTGTTGATACGGGGGATGCCGTAGGGGCCGAAGCATTCTGATGTCGTCCTACGTGCCCGATCGTGGTGATCTGGTGTGGCTGGAGTTCACACCGCAAGCCGGAAGTGAACAGCGTGGGAGAAGACCAGCACTTGTCTTATCTCCAAAGTCCTACAATGGCAGAGTTGGACTAGCCTTGTTTTGTCCTTTGACTTCCAAGGTCAAGGGATACCCATTTGAGGTGGAGCTTCCTGATGGATATGCCGTGAGTGGAGTTGTTTTGTCCGATCAACTCAAGAGCCTTGACTGGCGATCGGGGAGAGTAAAGTTTATCGAGCGGATTTCCCCAGATGTAATGGCGATGGTGACTGTAAGGGTGTTAGCGCTTCTTGAACCCAACACTCCTGCCACTCTCTAACACCGCCATTCGTCTGAGCCGCATCCGCCTGGCTATCCTCTTCGCCGATCACACCTTGCGGCCAGGTGATGGCGAGCGTTCGAAGGTTCGGGAAGAAACAGCGTGAATCTCATGTGGACAAGCGTGGCGTGAATGGCGAGGACAGAAACCGCTGACTTGCTCCGAAGAAGACTTCCAGCGCTGGCTGTAATACCAGCTGTCAGGGGTTATGATTGCGTGGTCCGATGGGTTGTTTGTCATGGCGGTGATCTCACTAAAGCTGACCGAGGCCCTTGATGCCCAGCTCAAAGCGCAGGCTCAACGTCGTCGGCTGAGCAAGTCTGAGTTGGTCCGACGAGCTTTGACCGCATTCCTCCAGGCCTCAGAGCAAGACGTTGATGGCCCGCAGCCACAATCTGCGGCTGACCTCTTGGCCGATCTCGTAGGTTGTTGTGAAGATGGTCCGCCTGACCTTTCCTCTAATCCTGCTCACTTGTCTGACTTTGGTATTAACTGATCATGGCGGTGCTGCTGGATACGGGGCCATGGGTTGCCCTCCTAAGTCGAAATGATACTCACCACACATGGGCTGTAGAGCAGTTTCGACTGTTGACGCCTCCATTGCTGAGCTGTGAGGCTGTGGTTGCCGAGACTTGTTTTCTGCTCAAGCGGTCGGGCTTTGATCCTTCATTGGCTTTGCGGTTCATCGAACGAGGAGTTGTTCAACTGCCTTTCGTGTTGCAGGAGCAGATTGTCTCTGTGAACTCTTTATTTAAGCGGTACGAGAATGTTCCCGCATCTCTTGCTGATGCTTCATTGACTCGGCTGGCGGAGATCAACGATTCGCCATTACTCCTTACTACCGACAGTGACTTTCATATTTACCGACGTCATGGAAGAAAGATGATTCCCTTGGTCACTCCTTGAATGAATGGGCCTCTGCCGTTGATGCGAAGGTCTGCAGATGTTATCTGTAAAGACGCGACACTTCGAGCACACCCCTCGAGTGGACAGGCCCCCAAAAGCCTTTCGGCTACGCCACCGCAGGCTTCTTGTTTACCACTCAGGGCCAGCGTTCGACTGTTCAACTGTCACTGCTTGTGAGGTCTACACCGACGATGCTCCAACCTCGGTAGCTACAGGCTCAATATCTAACAACTGTTCAGTCTAAGCCTATTCGACGAACAGTTTCGAGAAGGACTATTGCATTTGCGCTATCGCCTGCCATGGTGCTTGGGATTATCTTTTCTTGCTGATGGTCATGAATAGAATCCATCCAGCGCAATAGAGGAGAAGTAGGTCAAGGAGAGAGGAGCTGTAGCAGCCTATGGGGCCCTGGTCAGGCGCCTGCGGATGAATCAGGCGCCGCGAGTGCTGGAGACGGTGTTGCTGCTGGCCTTGATTCGCTTCCTTAGCTTGCGGCTGAAGCCGAAGGCGGCAGCGAGGCCAAGGCCCGGAAGCGGGCCGGGAACGTCTGCTGAGACGCCTCCACCGCCGTTGGTTGGGCCGATGAATGTGGCTTGGGCCCAGGTCGCCGAGGAGTCGTACAAAGTCTCTGTCCCGAAAAGTATGTTAATTCCAATATAGAAGGCAGCTTGCGTGGAATTGTATTGCGGGCGTAGTTCATAGGCGAACAAGACACCCGAGCCGAGGGAATATTCGGCCTCCAGCGCGAAGTCTGAGGCAAGGTTCGTTGTCCAGTTGTTCACATGATTATAGTTCTCCCACCAAGGCATTGCGCCACCATTCGCCGGGGTGTTGAATTTGCTCGCATTGTCGTTGTACGAGCCGGTAAATGTTGTCACGTCATAATCGAAGTCTCCCACAGACACCACAATCGCCTGAGCCTGGCTGTCGGCAATCGCCAACCCAGCCACTGCCGCGCCGACTGCGGTGCCCAAGGCGTTTCGGCGAAGGCGTTGAATCAGTGCATTGCTCAATACAAGAGCACGAAGCCGTATCGGGTCGGTTGAGCTTGCCATTGCTTTACGAGGCAACACTGAAACTATAGCGCACTCTTCTAAATGAGTTGTTGCTTCACGCCATTTCAAAAGTCGAATAAGCCCTTCGAGTGGACAGTCCAGCATCAGTTCTCAGCTTCGCCACCTGCGGCTCCTTGCCTGCTTCTCAGGGCCAGTGTGATGCGGATCGGTATCAACCGTACACCAGTTTGCACACCGGCCAGCAAAGATACTGCGTATACATGGCGCGTCGATGAAGTGGACCAAAGAAGCTGGATCTTATACGGAGTGTGAAGACAAGGCTGCACTTTGGGCGGATCCGGCTAGTTACAGGTTGAGGCGGGTGGGCAGGTTGCCGTAGCCACTCGTTGACCGGCGCTTTTTCTTCTGCCTCCCTTGACGGGAGAAGACCGATTGAAACACCTATTTCCTATCAAGCAAAACCTTGTTGCAAAGGCCGCCAGCTATGACCGAACTTTCTAGACCCCGTGTCATCATCCGCTTCCACGAGGGCATCGACAGCCGCAGGTACGAAGATGCCGTCGGCTACCTGAAGGAATGTGACCCCGCAACCCTGAAGCGGGTCGAGATCGCCTTCGGTTCTATCCACATTGAACCGGTGTTCTCCGAGAAGACCAAGGAGAAACTCCCAAGGCTACAGCAGCTCGCCGTTGACCGCGACCCTTCGTACAACCCTTCCGACTTAACCACCTTTCACTATTTCGAGGCGGAGCATGCCGACGATCTCATGGCGGTTGCCAAGACGCTTGCAGCCTCTCCCGCCATCCGGTCCGTCGATGTGGAGATTCCGGGCCCGGATCCGCTGGTGAACGACGCGGACGATCCGCTTTCGGTCAACCAGACTTACCTCGACGCGGCGCCAGTTGGGCTTGACGCACGCTATGCCTGGACGTTCGCCGGCGGCGACGGCGTGGGCCAGCGCGTCATCGACATCGAGAAAGGCTGGACCTTCAACCACGAGGATCTTGCCGGGCACGGCATCACTCAACTCAACGGAATTCTGGTTGATACGTCGCGCGCGCACGGCACGGCGGTGATTGGAGAACTCTGCGCGATAGACAATACCCTCGGCTGCACAGGCTTCGCGCCGAATATCGCTTCGGTATTCGTTGCCTCCCGCAATCCCAGCCTCGCCAACTCGATTGTCGACGTGCTGGACTATCTCGATTTCGGCGACGTCATGCTGCTGGAGACGCAGGACGGCGTACCCGGAACCGTGCCGACCATGTTCGGACCGAGCGAGATCGTCGAAGCTGTGCGCGAAGCGTGCCGCCTCGCGACAGCGATCGGAATCATCGTTGTTGCTGCCGGCGGCAACGGCACGAATAATGAAGGTGCGCCGGCAACGAACCTCGATACCTTCACCAACACCGCCGGCAATCTCGTCCTGTTCCGCAACCACGACAATCCAGACTTCTTTGATTCCGGTGCGATCATCGTGGCCGCCGCAACCTCCGCCGCGCCGCACAGCCGCCTCGCCTTTTCCACCCACGGGCAGCGTATCGACTGCTACGGCTGGGGGCAAAACATCACTACCTGCTCGTCCGATACCGGCGGCGCAACTACGCTCTATAGAAATAATTTCGGTGGGACGTCCGGCGCATCTCCGATGATCGCAGGCGCCGCCCTGTGCGTTCAGGGCATCTACCAGGCTGCGACCGGCGGCCGGCTTAGCCCGCGGCAGATGCGGCGGATTCTGTCCGACCCAGCCTTCAACACGCCCCGTGCTCCGGGCGAGACCACAGCGATCGGCGTGATGCCTGACCTGCGCGGCATCATCGACAACGTGCTGGGTTTTGTCCCCGATGTCTATATCCGCGACAATGTCGCAGACAATGGCGATACGCATAACGGCGCTATCTCGGCATCACCCGATATCATTCTGCGACCAGTCGCGGTGGCCGATCCTCAGGCCTCGTTCGGCGAGGGCAGCGGCTCGGAGAACAACCCCTCTCTGGGCTTCGAGGCGGAAGCCGGACAGGACAACTACCTCTACGTGCGCGTCCGTAACCGCGGCGGCGCAGTGGCCGACAATGTCAATGCGGACCTGTTCTGGTCGCCGCCCTCCACGTTGGTCACGCCTGACCTCTGGACCTTCGTCGGCGCGACCACGATCGCCAGCGTGCCGACCGGAAACCAGTTGACGGTCTCGAATGCGGTGATCTGGCCATCCGTGGCGATACCTTCGCCCGGCCACTACTGCTTTGTCGGCTTGATCAGCACAGTCAACGACCCCGTTCCTGCGCCGGCCGACTTCCTGAACTTCGACAACTGCCGGACTTTCATTCGTGCAAACAACAACGTCACCTGGCGCAATTTCAACGTCGTTCACACAGACCCGGACGATCCGGAGGCGCAGATCGCTCTGAACTGGCTGATGCCAGGCGCTCCCGACAAAGCACGCAGGTTCGCCCTGCACCTGCGGCTCGACCTGCCGCGCCGTGCAGAGTTGTTACTCGACCTTCCAGTCGCCATGCTGCGGGCGCTCGACGCGCAGGTGAAACTGGTCAAGATCGACCACCGGCGCGGCCGTGCTATCGCCAAGCTGCCGCCCATTGGCGATGTCCGCTTCGGCCCAGGACTGATCGACTCCAAGGCCCGCTACGAGATGCAGTTCCTCGTGAGGCTTAACACGAAGAAGCGCGGAAAGTATTCTCTTGTGGCGCGACAGCTCTACGAAGGCAACGAGGAGGTCGGCCGTCTGAGTTGGTTGTTCGACCCGAACCGGCGCAGGCACCGCGAGGGTCTGCTCGTCTGACGCTTGCGATGGTCACGGCTCGTCCAAAACGGGCTATCCGTAGCGCGACGCCATCCTGCGCTACTGGGCGGTGGCCTGCCCGATGGCACCGTTGCCTTTGTCGCAGTCTGCGAACACATCCAGGACCGGACCGAAGCCAAGCAGCCGCTTGGCTTCGGCTATGCGCCGAACAGGGCCTTATGGCGTCACCGACGCCTGCTTTGCCCCTCTTGCTGGTGTTCCTCACGGAGCCGGTGCGCAATGGTCTTGGCTTGGTGCACGTCTGAATGATCGGTGACCCATCTGAGAACCTACCCATTCAAAAAAGGAAAGAAAGTCCCGGCGTCCTCAAGTGGTCAATCATGGAATGCGTTGTCTCTATCAGCGAATTTGCAATCTATCTCTGGGTCAAAAGGGTTCGCGCTACTTATGGCCCAAGTTGTTTGCGCCTTTGCTGATCCCGTGCCGCGCGTGCTCTCCGTATCGAGTCACAGCGTCTAACTCTATCAGTAAAAATGCAAGTACAAGCCTTTGTAACGCCGTCTTTTGGGTAGAGGTAGGCATTTTGCTGCCACCGGGCGTCTCCATCCTGCCTGCTCTTGTATTGTCAAGCTGAGCAAGTTCTGGATATCTGCTTCAATGCCGCATCTACATCTCCTCCGCCACTGCACCTGAGGAGGGTTCGTGCCAATCTCTTTTGCCATCAACGTTGCGTAAGCTGATGGTCTGAGTATGTCTGGTCATGAGGGAATGGTGGTGCAGATCATCAACAGACCCCGAGCGGTGGATGCGCGTAGCCCTTTGTTCACTTCCCAGCCAATTGAAGCCACTGCTCCAGCACCGGTTTGAGCACCTTCTCGGCTGAATGGTAACGGGTTGCACGATCTACAGATTTAGCCCATCGGAGATTCCAGTCATCATCGCTCCACTCTTTAGTGGCAGAAATCAGTGAGGCCGCTTGTTCCAAGTTGTTGTAGAAGCCTCCAGCATCGCCTACATAGCACGAGAACTCAGGGCAATCCCGGATCACGACGTAGGATCCTGTGGCCATTGCCTCCGCGACGGAGATGGGCATCCCTAAAGGTGTGTGATATTTCTGCCCGGGCAAACGTGCTGTGTGAAGGTAGATGCCTGCATCCTCCATCATCCGCGACATTCTGTCATGGTCGACGTCAAACAAGACTTGAAGCCGAGTTTTTTTCTCGGTGGCAATCTTCTTCAGTTCGTCAACGTAATCCTCGAAGCCGTTGCATGTGACACCAGCATAAACAAAATTAAATTGTGGCAGCATGTCGGCCAGATCGAACATGATTTCCACATCCTTGGATGGCAGCGCTGCTCCAGTTCTCAGCACCATGCGGCGATCTTTCTGCAATTTAGGACCGAGTCGCATTGGATCAAATGCTGCAGGAACTGGCACAAGCTTTGGATGATCTTCGCCAAGACGCTCGACTTGCGAAGGAAACGCGTAGACGTGATTGATCCATGGCATGTTAAGAACGCGACGTAATGCCTGCGGAGTCACATCAAAGCTGTGTACCTTTAAGGTAACCGGAATGTTTAGAGTTTCCAGCAACTTATGTTTTGCCATGCAGAAATTCATCCAGTGGACATGAATCAAATCTGGTTTGCACAGTGCAATGGCTTCTTCAGGACTTTCTGTATGAACTCTCACCACTGACGGATAAGGAGATGCTGCATGCGACTCGCACCACACCTCAACGTGAACTCCATTGCGGAGCATGGTTCGAATCTCAGCCTCGATGTAGGTCTCGCTCAGCTGCGGGTAGTGCCAAACTACATACAAGACCCTCAACTGGTGTCCTGATCGCGGGCTGGAATGCCAAAGGCGTTGTGCTGCCGACGATGAGCCGGATGTTCCTGAAGTCAGCTGCTGTGCAGACAGGACAGGCAGGTTGTGGCAGGTGGACAGCGCGGCTGCACTTAGGCGAGACATCAAATCCGCTTCAGGATGGAGAACGGTCTGATGATCTGGAGTGCCCATGCGCCCGATCCTGTGTATGAGTGTGGATCGATGCACAATGAGATTGAGATCATCAATGGCTTGGCAACTCAAGCCATCGTTTTCATTCCACGGTTTCAGCAACGAATCAGATTGGTTTCCGGTCAGGCATCCTTCCACCATCAACCCCCGAGTCAGTTCAAGATCGGGGTTGTTGGAGAGCAAGTGGGAGGAGCTGGCAAGGTGATCAGGTAACCAAACGTGTTTTGAGTCAAGGTAGGCAACCAGCGTGCCGTTCACGTGGTGGTAAGCCTGCGTCAAGCGGGCGGCGAGAGACCCCTCCGGGCTGTCGTCGAGTACCCGGGTGCGCGGGTCGCACCGCAGGTCTTGAAAGGCTGGATCTGATTTGAGTGCTTGTCCGCCAGGTAGGATTAGCAGCTCCCAACGTTGATGGGTCTGCTGAAGAATGCTGTTGATCGACTCTTGAATATTCTTCGTATCAGCCGAGTCGTTTGTGAGCGCCGTAAAAATAATGGAGATTAGAGGTGTTTCGTGAGCTTGCGTATTCTGCTTCGTCTTGACGTCTCCATGGGTTGAGCATGTCTCTTTGCGAATCAACACGGACTCCAGGATTCTGAGGCGCTGCTGCTGTGAAAGAAGGTGCTGGTTGACCTGTGCCAACCGCGCCTTGCAATCGTCAACATCCTTAAGCCGTTCGGGTAGCTCTTCAAGGCGATCAATGTAGCTGCTCAGCAAGGATCTCAGTTGCCTCGCCTTGGCTTTGATGCTGCCCGGACTCCGTCTCCAGGTGGCTCGTAAGGCCCGTTTCAGCAGCTGTTTTGTCTTGGTCGCCCAAGGTTGACGGACGGAAATCTCGCTTTTGATTGGCTTCTCTTCGCTGCCCATCCGCTAAGCAAAATTGTTGACGACCATTTTACCCTCTTTGGTGAGTGTGGTCGCTTGTCAGTGTTTCCCAAAAATACAGGGTGAAGGGAAGTCGCTATCACAACCAGGAGCAAGCCCGACCAAACCCCTCTTTCTACTGATGAGACTAGCGCGACCCTATGGCTCCGGTCTCGGTTTGGCGGCCAAGCGCGTGATCCTCTGTTTTGGGGTGGTCAACGGATGCTCAATGCGGCCTGCTGAACAGCCTCGCCACTTTGCAAACCCCCAGCAAGGTCCGCACGACAGCGTTGGAGCGAATGGGCTCAGAGGGTCGAAAGGCATCGGCGGGGTCCCAAAGGTATTCGACTACAATCAGTCGTAGGGTTTCAATGGTGGAAAAGAGCACTCTTAAGGCGTGGAATCCCGATTCGGTTCGCGTTAACAGAGATAACTTGTACTCGAGTAGAGCAAACAGGCGTTTTGTTCGATTTCGGGAAAACCCGTCTGTCTTGGAGGATTCATGAACGCGATAGAATGTAAGCTCTTCGGCCAAGAATAAATACTTCCCGTGTTTTGCCAATAGGGACCAAGTAAACCAATCACCAAATCCTAGCACTGTGAATGTGGCGAAATGAATCTTGCGAAGAGTCTCGCTTCTGATCATCACAGAGGAAGCGCAAATGCGATTTCTGTACAGGTAATCCGGAAGCTTTCGATACCAATAAGCCCTGGCTGGATTCTCGTTGAAGGCAGCCCTGAACCAATCTCGCTTGCTAGTGTCTCCAATCACATCTGCAGCTGTATGGCAGAGGGCGCAATCTGGATTGCTTTCTAATGCCAAGACTTGTTGTTTGATCTTGTTCGGATGAAACGCGTCATCTGAATCAAGAAATGCGATGTACTTGCCACGTGAATTGGCAAAGCCGAGAGCGCGAGTGAGGCTTTCTCCTGAGTTGACGCGGTTTTCGTGGCAGAGGATCTTTAGTTCCCGATAATTCTTTTCTTTGAGTTCATGTAATAATTCCCAGCTTCCATCTGTTGAGCCATCGTCAACGACAATGACTTCAAAATTCTTGTGGGTCTGATTAAAGGCGCTCGCGAGTGTTTCGGCAATAAAGGACTTGCTATTGTAGGAGGGGATAATTATTGAGACAATGCAATCTGATGTCATGCGCCTCTATGGAGGAATGTCTCGGCATTTTCAGCATGTTGGCTTTCGGTCATGGCGTGCAAGGTGCTGGGACTAGTGTTTTTTCCAGGAAGAATAGGATTTTTGTTGCTTGCTAAGTTAAAGCGTCGGGGGAAACCGCCCTGGCAGGACGGGCTCAAGCTTTCGGTGACGCAGCGCTTGTTTATTCTACACCTTTGAGCAACCCCTTGTGAGGTCGGGTTGACATCATCTTTCTGTTGCGCCACCCCAAACTCCCTGTCTGCTACTCAGAGGCAGCGTTAAGCAGGTTTCAGTGCGCCTGTCTTCCCACAATCACCTCCCTCAGCCTGTCCCGAGGCTCCTCCCTTTCCGACTCGCCGATGAATCCGATGCCAATGCGCATGAACCACCGTCTGTCCCGCCGCTTCGCCTGAGTTCAGCTCCATCCTCCAGCGGCAGACCGTGGGGGTCTCAGCGCTCAGCTGCTCCCGCCGCTGCTTCAGCAGCTCCACCCCCGCGTTCCACTCCTGCCGGCCTCCTGCGCCCAGAACACACACGCCGCCTTGTGCGTTGCATCGCTTGCCACTCCGCCGCGGACGTCGGCACGATGGGGTTCACCTCCAAAGCCCACTGGGGTGCGGCTTGCCAGGCAATGCTGTCCCCGCCGCCTTCGCAGCGGCCCCGAGCGCGGTTGAGCACCCGACGCTTCACCGAGTCGCTGAGCGGCCTGCGGTGTCGGCTCCGGTGGGCATGGCCGCAGGCTTTTGCGATGCAATCGACCTCCTCACTTCGCGGCGCGCGGAAAGCATCAAGGCGCTGGCGGTACAACTCACTCAGGCCGCACTCGGCGCTTCGGGCGCTGCCGCCCTTGGATGCAGCGCAACAGGGAGTTGCAGCAGGACCACAGCCACCCACTCTCCTATGGCCTGGAGCGATAGAGGGGGTCACGTCACGGCTCAATGGACAATCCTCTGTATTGTGCTGACCGCGACCCGCCGTTGGGTGGCATCCAGGAATGGCGGAGGGGCGCTAATGGTTCGAAACCTGTTTCGTATCCTTGCGAGCGTCCTGCTGCTTGCGAAGTCCTCCTTTGCTCAGGTTCCCGGGACGCGAATTTCGCTTGATCCTCCGCCGGGCTTCTCCCCTGCGGAGACGTTCCCCGGGTATCAGAAGCCAGACGTCGGGGCATCCATCATGGTGAACGAACTCCCGGCGCCGATCACGGAGATCCGCGCAGGCCTCACGGCCGAGGGGCTCGCGAGCCGCGGGATGGTGCTCCTGGCTTCCGAGCCTGCAACGGTCAGTGGGTACGGTGCCCAGTTGCTGCATGTCACCCAGACCGCCTTCGGAATCACCTTCGAGAAATGGATGCTGGTGTTCGGCACGGCCGAGCAATCGGTCATGCTCCTCGGTACCTTTCCTCAACAGACAGGCGAGTCACTGCGCGTCCCGATCAGGCGATCCCTGCTCTCGGCGCAGTGGGATCTCGAGTCAGCCGCAGGACGCGCCGCTGATCTTCCTTTCCACGTCGAGGAAACCTCGATGCTCAAGATTGCAAGCCGGCTGATGAATACACTCATGCTGACAAAGGGTGGTGTCGAAGGCCCCGTTTCCGCGGAGGATCCACTTCTTGTTGTCGTTGCCTCAATCAGCGACTTCGAACTCACTGACCTCGATGCGTTCTCGAGGCAACGCCTCTCCCAGATGGCCCAAGTCAAGCAACTCGAGAACATCCAAGGCGGAGTCACGACCGTGGGCGGACTTCCCGCCTACGAGTTGACTGCGGATGCCCAGGACGTGCGCACCGGTGTACCGATCCGCATCTACCAGCTCATCGCAGCTGATGGGGCTCGCTATTTCCTCGTGCAAGGCCTCGTCGGCCAGGCCAATGCGCCGACGTTCATGCCCCAGTTTCGAGACGTTGCGCGAAGCCTCCGCCGGACTCGATAACGCTTCGCCGCCCCCGATTTCGCACTGGCTGTACCAGCTGGCCGTGGTCGGCGTCAAGTGAGGTTTGGTGTCTGTGGCCGGTTGGATGTGTGTGCTGTTCATGGTGTGGTCGGGCACCGCACGTTCCATCCTGCCCCTGCCTGGTTCGAGAAGCCAGGTTGGGCGGGAGGAGACCGGGGGCAGCGCCTGCAGAGGAGTGGCTTGGTTGCCATGGTTTCCAATCAAGCGATCCCGATGTCTGCCTTTGATCGTGGTGTCGATGGGCTTTTTATCTTGTCGTCGTGATCACAACCCTGTCTGATCGCCTCCCTTTGCCACAGCAGGATGGGCTGGCCTTGGCGATTTTGCTTGCTGCGGCTTAGAGGTTCCAGGTGAATGCAGCCGAAGCCGGGTTGGCTCTGGTTTGCTCTCTGGAACTCCCAACTGCTCAGACCTGTCAGCCGGCATGCCGGATCAGGACTCTGGTCCACCCAGGACCTGTGGCTACGGAGCGGTGCCGTCCACAGCGATTGTTCCGCCATGTTGAAAAGTGCCATCCGAAGCCACTGTTGGCTGCAATGGGTTGACATTGGCTGGTAAGGTTTGCCGACTCATTAGCATTCATGGCAGCGTTGAACAGATCTGTGCTCGGATCGCTCTTGGTTGTTGCCCTGGCTGTTCCGGCGAAGGCTGAGCTGCCGATGGTTGAGGGATCTGAGTCTTCGCTCGCTTCCTCTCCCGCTGCCGCCTCCGCGCTCACGCCTGCTCCGGCTCCTGAGCCTGCTCTTTCGCCCACCCCCATTCCTGCGCCAGTCGGGTCTGCTGGGTCCGTTGAGCCTGCAGAAAGCAAGGAGACAACAGCCAATAACCCTTTGTCGCTTGTCCCGGCGGTTCAGGTTCAGAACTACTTCCAGCCCGTTCTCAATGGGCAGGGGGGCAGCAATCAGCCTTATATCAGGGCCATCCTGCCGTTTGATGGCTTCGGCGGTCGCAATCTGATGCGCATCTCCCTGCCGACTGCCACCATGGTCTGGAACGATGAGGGGATGCAGGCGGGTCTGGGTGATCTCACCGTTTTCAGTGTCCGCGTCTTCAAGATCAGCCATAACGCTGGCATCGGCGTCGGCCCCTTGCTCGTCGTTCCCACCACCACGAACCGTGCCGTTGGACTCAAGGATTGGCAGCTTGGTGCCCAGGGCACCTTCAGTGCCCACTATCCCTGGGGCCTGCTGGCCGGTCTGCTGGGTTACCAGCAGTCCCTGGGTGGCAAGGCCAACACGTTCACGGCCCAGCCATTCATCTTCCGGAACATCGGCGATGGCTTCTACCTGCGCTCCAGTGCCATCGCCACTCTGGATACGTCCAATGGCACCGGCGTCCTGCCGATTGGCCTGGGTCTCGGTAGGGTGACGCGTCTGCCAAGCGGTCACCTGCTCAATGTGTACCTGGAGCCTCAGTATTCTGTGGTGGCCCAGGGTGACGCCCAGCCCCGATTCCAGGTGTTTGCAGGTTTCAATCTGCAGTTTGTGCAGAAGTGACAAGCCTGGCTCTGCAGGGGCGGGGCAGGAGGTGGCGGGTAGGAACCAGTCTTCGGCGCGCGCTCAGCCCTTGAATGGGATTGTGCGCGATTCGCTCGCATTCCATGGCGCCATAACGGCGGACGGCATCTGGGCAGGCGGAGCCTGGGCAGGTCCGCGGTTGTGCTGGGGGTGTGGTTTCACCGCACCTCCGGCGATCCGCAGTTCCGCAGCGGACCGTTTCAGCCGCCCCAGGCCCCCGCTTCCGGCGCCGCCGCACCGGATCAGCAGCTGCAGGCCGAACTCCAACAGCTGCGCCAGGCCGGCTGGGAGGCCGACAGCCATAAGATGCGCCCCCTCGCCGTGGCGCGGTCCGAGATGAATCGCAACCTGGCGATCGCCGAGTGGCCCACCGCCAGCGGCACTGGCTACAGCGCATCGCCAACCAGACCAAGGCGATCACGATCGTCGATCGCGAGGAGATCGACGACGACGTCCTGTTCTTCCGGCGTGTGGGCGGCGTGAACCGAGCGGGCGTGGGGAGGGCCTGGCTTCCCGGGGGAAGGCTCTGGCTAGCTTGAACATCAGCGCTGGTGCATGGGCTTGATCCGCGGCGACGTGACCCTGGCTAACCCGACCCGGCCGGAGCTGATCCCGCTGGCGGTTTCGGCCCTGGCCGACAGCGGTGCGGTGCACCTGTGCATCCCGGAGCACCTGGCGATTCAGCTGCAGCTGGCGGAGCTGGAACGCCGGGAGGTGGTGCTGGCCGATGGTCGCCGCCAAACGGTGCCCTACGTGGGTCCGGTGGAGGTGCGCTTCCGCAACCGCCGCTGTTTCACCGGCGCGATGGTGCTTGGTAATGAGGTCCTGCTGGGCGCGATCCCGATGGAAGACATGGACCTGGTGCTCAGGCCCCAGCTGCAGAGCGTCGATGTGAACCCCGAGAGTCCCAACATCCCTTTGAGCGTGGCGAAGTGAACCGAGGTGATGCCTCCGCTTGGGTACAACTCACCTGATCGAGTCTCGGTATCGACCACCGCCGGAGGGAACCCTGCCCGCCGAGTTGTTCAGCAAGGATCGCAGCCAGGCGGTGCGGTTGCCGGCCGAGTTCCGTTTCGAGGGCAGGGAGGTGAAGGTGCATCGCGATTCCGAGAACAGCGCGGTGGTGCTCACGCCGCTGCGAGCCTCGGCCCGGGAGTTGCCGCAGCTCAGGAATGCGCTGCTCCAGGAGCCTGGATTTCGGCAAGAACTGGATGGCCTTGTTCGAGGGGTTGCACGCCACCCGTCCTGCCGAACCGGTGGACGTCCCGAGATGGCGGCGGGGAACGCGAGATAGATGCTGAACCTCTCGGTCTTGAGGTATTCATCGCGCAACCGACCGTTGCAGACGCAGTCGCGCGGAACTCAGACGACCCGGCAATGCCGTTCTCCCATGGGGAGCGCGGCGGGATGGAGGCCCTGCTGGTGGTGGTGCTGGTCCCGCACCAGACCCCGACCCAACAGGCGGGTGTAGCGAGAGGCGCAGCAACTCCCGCCTCTGCCATGGCAGCTGCGTCAGGACCAACGCCGCTTCCGCAGCCAGGCCGCCATGGTGGAATTCCCCGGTTCAGGCAACTCCATGACGGCACCTTTGACGCCGACCTTTGATCTGGTCGTGATTGCGGCCAGCAACGGCCAGAACCTTCTGCTGGCGGAGCGCTTCGCAGCGTCCGCCCGCGATCAGGGCCAGAGTGCCGACGTGCTCGACCTCACCACTTATGACCTGCCGTTGTTCACACCCCGGGCTCCGGCGGCTGGCACACCAGCGGCCTTGGCGGGCCTGCAGGCGCGGCTGGCCGCTTCTCCCCGTTGGGTGATCTGCGCGCCGGAATACAACGGCTCGATCCCGCCGGTGCTGACCAGCGCCATCGCCTGGCTGTCGGTGCAGGGAGATGACTTCCGGGCTCTGTTCAATGGCCGCCCCGTGGCCATGGCGACCCACTCCGGCAGTGGCGGCCACACCGTGCTCACGGCCCTGCGGCTGCAGCTGGCCCACCTCGGGGCCTATGTCGTGGGGCGCCAGCTGGTGAGCAATAAGACGCACCCCGCCAAGGATGATTCGATCGCTGATCTGATCGCCCGGCTGAACCACCTCCGCATTCCCCAGCGGTGATCACAACGCGGCTGGTTCTGACCGGGCCTCTCTGGTAGAAGCCAGGGCAGAACCGGGGCCATCGGTGAACATCGTTCTGCTGCAGGCGGAAGACTGGCTGGGGGACCGGATGGCCGTGCTGCGGGACCGCCGGGCCGTGCACCTGCGCCAGGTGCTCAAGGTGGCGGTGGGCGACAGCATCCGCGTCGGCCAGCTCGGTGGCCTGTGCGGCCGGGCTGTGATTGAGGCGTTCGACGCTAGCGGTGTGCGTCTGCGGGTGGAGCTCAGCGAACCGCCCCCGGCGCGGCATCGCTTCGACATCGCCCTGGCCCTGCCGCGCCCGAAGATGCTGCGCCGCATCCTGCGCCAGTGCGCGGAATTCGGCGTGGCCGACCTGCACCTGATCCACAGCGCCAGGGTCGAGAAGAGCTACTGGCAGAGCCCGCTGCTGCAGCCCGAGCGCCTGCAGGAGGCCTTGCTGATGGGTCTGGAGCGCTCCCGCGACACGATCGCTCCGCGGGTGCATCTGCACCGGCGCTTTCGCCCGTTCGTGGAGGATCAGCTGCCGGGGATCTGCGCCGGCCGGCCCTGCTGGATCGCCGATTGGGGTGCCCCGCTGGCGTTGGTGGACGCCCCGCCGCAGCCGGCGTTGGTGATGATTGGCCCCGAGGGGGGCTTCGTGCCGTTCGAGGTGCAGCTCGCCGAGGCGGTGATCGCCCGGCGGGTGTCCCTGGGCGGACGGATCCTGAGCGTGGATACGGCCTTCACCAGCGTGCTCGCGCTGGGTCTCGGGCCCGGCCGGTGATCGCCAGGGTTCCGCCGCCCACGGGTGATTGCCAGTGCGCTGTCGCAGCACCGGCCTGTCGCTCAGCCCTGTCGCTCAAGCCCTGGGGCCGCGCCCTCAGCCGCCGTTCGCGGCCTGTGGCAAGGGCACCGGTGCCGAACGATCGCCGCTCCAGTTCACCAGGGTTTGGGCATCGCGGTAGTGGCGCGGGGTGCTCAGCAGCAGCCGCCAGGCTTCCGTTCCCTCCAGCAGCTGGTACTGATCGGGGTGGTGCTCCAGCAGCAGGCGGCGCACCAGCGGGTAGTAGCTGGAATTGAGGCCGGGAAAGATGTGATGTTCGGTGTGATGGGAGAAGTTCAGGTGCAGCACATCGAGAATCGGCGGCATCTGCAGCGACAGCGTATTGGTCAGGGGGGTGTTGGTTTCGGTCAGCGGACAGAGCAGGTGGTTGGTGTAGATGTAGGCCATCGCACCGCCGTAGCCGATCCAGAGCGGCAGGAAATAGCCCAACAGCAAGGGCAGTGGCTGGAGGCCGATCCACAGCACCACCGCCCCATGGAGCGCGGCGATCGCCAGCAGTTCCAGGGCGATCCGCCGCCGGTCCCGGCGTTTGATCTGGAAGGCGGCGGGGGGAAAGTCCGCCGTCCCATCCTTGACCAGGAGCACGGACAGCAATGTCCGCACGTTGTGCACTCCCCAGGCGCTCGCCATCCCCACCAGCAGCCACAGCGGTTGGACGCTGTCGGAGGGGGTGAACAGATGCTGGATCCGCTTGCCCCAGGTGTCCGGCTGGGATTCGAGGTAACTGCGGTCGGGATCAGCGAGGCTGTTGGTGTTGCTGTGGTGCTCGCGGTTGTGCACCGCCTGCCAGAGCGTCGGCGGCATCCACATCACGCCAAGGCCGAGCATCGCCACCAGCTGCCGCAGCAGGCGGCCGCCGGCGCCACCCGTGCCGTTGCCGTGCAGCATGTCGTGGCTGGCAAACAGCAGCATGATCACGCTGTTGCCCATCACCAGGGCAAAGGGCAGAAAGGCCAGGGGCCAGAGGCCAGGCCAGCGGTCGAGATGGGCGGCCATGGCCCAGCCCAGCAGCAGGATCGCCAGGTTGATCAGCACCAGGGCCAGCCGGTTGGGATCGGTGCGGAACGCCTCCGGTGGCAGCAGCGGTCGCAGCTGACGGGCGAGGTCGGCTGTGCTGGCGGGCTGGTCGCGGATCGGAGCGGAGGGGGAGAGGCGGGAGACGCCCCCCGAGGACGTGACGGTGATGGAGCCGATGCTGATGCCTGCACTCTGCTGCACCGCTGCGCCCGGCCGTGGTGCCGTGCGACTTCGGTGGACCGGCTCGTCTCCAGGAACCAGGCGGTTGGGTTGGGCTGTGGCCTGGGCCTGCCGGCGCCAGAGTGTCCAGAGAGTCCGCCTGTGCCGCTCCATGCGCGCCTCTCTGTCCCGACCTGCCGCCTGGTGTCTTGTGCTCGGCGCTTCGCTGGCCGCGGGGCTGGCGTCTCCGGCCCTGGCGGGTCCCCTGGCCGGCTCCAGCCCCTTGCAGCTGCTGCTCGCCCATGGGCAGGGCCGCTTGCTGTGGATCTACGACGGCATCCGCCATGTGGAACTGCCCCTTGCGGGTGGGCAGGCCGTGATCGGTCTGAACTGCGAACGGCAGACCTGGACCCTCTACACGATCAGACGCGATGGCAAGGAGGTGTACAGCTTCCGCGACGATCCCCGCTGGGGCTTTCTGTCCGCCGGGCCGATCGCGTCCTCCCGCTTCTGCACGGACCGGGTGCGTGTCGCGGAATGACCCGGGCCTGGCGCCCTGAACCCTTCAGGGCTTGCCGCCGCACGGGAGGGCATGGGCGCGGGGATCGGTCTCCACCCATCCCAGGTAGGCGGTGCCGGCCGCCGGGCGGCGCAGCGGCAGGGCCGGGGGCACGCTGGGGTTGGTGGGATAGGTGCGGCCGTCGTAACGCAGCAGCGCGTGATAACCACTGCCGGCATCGACCCGCACCCGGGTGATCAGGTCCTTCCAGCCGTTGTGGCGCTGTTCGGTCACGATCAGCGGCTCCTTGAACAGGCTCAGCTGCGTCACCAGCTCCAGCTGGCCGGGGCCGGCGTCGCGGAAGATCAGCAGCGGGCAGCCGCCGGTGCCGCAGACCATCGGCCCCAGCACCGTTGCCACGATCTCCGGCCTGTTGTCGCCGTCCAGGTCGACCCGGCTCCAGCGGTAGCGCGTGCCCGGCAGGCGCTCGCAGGCGGCCCTGATCTGGTGGCGCTTCGCGGCTTCGGCCTCGGCACTGCCGGGATCGGGGCCATGGCCCTGGCCGTCGTCGGTGCGAACGGGGAAGAGGGCCGCCCGCAGGGCGGCTTCCAGGGCGGGATCGGGCTGCGCTTCGGGAGGAACCGAGCGCACCACCCTGGCGGTGGCGCTGCTGAGCGGTCCGGCCTGCAGCGGGGCGGCGCTCAGAGCGAGCGTCGTCGCCAGGGGCAGGCAGGTCAGAAGGGTGCCCCGGCTCCGGCGGCGCCGGCCACGATCGGCCGGCGTTCCGAAGGGCCTGGCGGAGTGGGTTCCAGACTGCGTGAGGTGCTGCATGGGGTGCTGCGTTCCCTGCGGCGTGCGCTCCTGCATGGGGTCCTGCGTTCGGGGTGTGCCAGGGGGACTCCGCTCAGGCTAGCCACGCTCTCCATGGGTACGGATGTGTGGCCCCCGAGGGTGCCTTTGAGCCCCGACTTCCGGCGCCGCTGTTGCAGCCACCCTGTCCTGATTGTGGTGTTTTGATGAGTCTTGCCGGCTGGGATGTGACGCCCTGGATGCAGGGTTGCCGCTGCAATCTGACTGGCTTGGCTCCATCCATTCCAGCGGAATCGGATCCTGACGCGTTGCCTCATTCAGGCCGGCAGCCGCCTTCTCAGAGCCCATGCAGCAGCGCCGTCTCGGCCGCCGCCCGGAACACCAGGCCGTGGCGTTCCACCAGGGCGGGCAGGTCGTCGTAGCCGCCGCCGATCACCGTCGCCACCGGACAGCCGCGCCGCAGGCAGGCCTCCAGCACCAGCCGGTCGCGCTGCAGCAGCCCGAGGTCGCTCAGGCAGAGCCGTCCGAGCCGATCGCCCCGGTGCGGATCGACCCCGGCGTTGTAGAGCACCAGATCGGGCCGCAGCTGATCGAGCAGATCGGGCAGCACGGCTCCGATCGCCCTCAGGTAGGCCTCATCCTCGAGGCCATCGTCGAGGGGGAGGTCGAGGTCGCTGTGCTGCTTGCGCAGCGGGAAGTTGGAGGCGGCGTGGGCCGAGAAGGTGAACACGCGGGGATCCCCGGCGAAGATCGCCGCGGTGCCATCGCCCTGGTGCACGTCGAGGTCGACCACCAGCAGCTGGCGCACCCGGCCTTCGGCCAGCAGTACGCGGGCGGCGATCGCCACGTCGTTGAAGATGCAGAAGCCGCTGCCGTAGTCGGGAAAGGCGTGATGGGTGCCGCCGGCCAGGTGGCAGGCCAGGCCGTGCTCCAGGGCCAGCCGGGCGGTGAGCACCGTGCCGCCCACCGCCAGCCAGCTGCGGCGCACCAGCGGCGTGGTGGCCGGCAGGCCGATGCGGCGCGTCGCCTCCACCGTGAGCTCACCGCGGGCGAAGGCCTGGTGGTACGGCCGGCCGTGCACCAGCTCCAGCCAGCGCCGCGGCACCGGCAGCGGCTGCTGCAACTGCCCGGGCCGCAGCAGATCCTGGGCGGCCAGATGCTGCGCCAGCATTCGGAATTTGGCCATCGGAAAGCGATGGCTGCTGGGCAGCGGCGCCGAATAGGCCGGGTGGTAAACGAGCGGAGGGCGCACCGGCGGAGGCTAAGCATCACTCCACTCACCCCGCCACCACCAGCAGCCCGTCGCGGGGGCTGGGGCTGGGGATCAGGGCCAGGCTGAGGTCCTGGTCGCTCACCAGCTGCAGACGGCAGCGGCGCAGCAGCCCCACCGCCATCAGCCGGATCTCGAGCTCCGCCAGCGCCTTGCCCAGGCAGACCCGATCGCCGCCACCGAACGGCAGCAGCATCAGGCCGTTGTCAGCCTCGAGATGGCGGCCGGGCCGGAAGTGGTCCAGATCGTCGGCGCCGCTGCGGCTCAGGCGGTTGGAAGCCGCCAGCGCCACCTGCACCACCCGCCCCTCGGGCACCAGCACCCCATCGAGCACCAGCGGTCGGGTGCTGCGGCGGAAGAAGCCGCCCACCGGCGGGTTGAGGCGCATCACCTCCTGCACCACCGCGTTCAGGCGCGGCGTCGATTCACCCTCGGCCAGCGGCCAGGCCAGGGCGCTGATCTCCTCCTGCAGCCAGGCCAGCTCCGCCGGATGCTGCAACAGCGCCGCCATCAGGCAGCTCAGCGACGAGGCGGTGGTTTCGTAGCCGGCGAACAGGAGCAGCAGCAACTGCTCCACCAGGTCGTCGTCGGTGAGGGGCAGGCCCGCCTCATCCAGCCCGCCGCTGAGCAGATCGAGGCCGCCGGTGGGGCGCTCCTGGGCCCGCTCCAGCACCGTGCGCAGCCGCGCCAGCAGGCGGCCGCGGGCCTGCAGCGCCCGGGCGAACGGGCTGCCGGGCAGGGCGATCGGCACCGAGAACAGGGCCCGGGTCCAGATCTCGAAGTCGGCGAACAGGGCTTCGATGTCATCGCCCTCCAGGCCCAGCACCACCTCGGCGATCACCGCGAAGGCGAAGCGCCGCATGCGCGCCACCAGGGCGACCGGGGTCGTGGCCGCCTGCAGCTCCGTCGCCAGCGCCTCCACCAGGGCGGTGATCGCCGGCGTGTAGCGCCGCAGGGCCGCCGCCGAGAACAGCTGCCCCACCACCCTTCGCCGGGCCCGGTGATCGGCGCCGTTGCGGTTGGCCAGCGAGCGGCTGCCCAGCAGCTGGCGCACGCTCTCGGGCCACCAGCCCTCGGTGGCCTCCGGTTGCGACAGCAGATCGGTGATCGCCCGCTCGCCGCCGATGAACACCAGCGTCTGCCCCAGCAGCGTCGTTTCGAACACGTCGCCGAAGCGCTCGAACCGCGCCCGGGCGAAGTCCGGGTCGCGGAAGAAGGCCAGCGCCTCCAGCACCCCGCTGATGGCGCCGGTGCGCGGCAGCGGACGGGGGGAGACGGTCATTGCGGAGCGGAACGGGCCGATCGGGCAATCCTGTCCGACCTGCGCCCCAGGCGCGGGACCCAGTGCCGCGTGAACCAGGTGTCATCCCCTGCGATCGGCCCCCGATCTCCGCCACGCCTGGACAGCACCGGCGTGCTCGGCGTGAGGCTCGTTCTGCGCCTGTTCGCCGATTGCGGCAGCCCCACCGACGCCTCAGGCGGCGGGCACCAGCCGCCCGTCCTCGAGGGTCACGATCCGATCGGCGATGTCGAGGATCTTGTTGTCGTGGGTGACCATCACGATCGCGGCCCCCTGCTCGCTGGCCAGGTGCCGGAACAGCTCCACCGCCATCCGGCCCGAGTCGCGGTCCAGGGCGGCCGTGGGTTCATCGGCCAGCAGCAACCGGGGCTGTGCCGCCAGGGCGCGGGCGATCGCCACCCGCTGCTTCTGGCCACCGGACAGTTTCTCCGGGTAATCGGCGGCCCGATCGGCCAGCCCCACCTGGTTCAGCATTGCCGCCGCCTGGCGGTCCATCGCCGGTCGGCCCCGATCCAGCCAGTCGGGGTGCACCTCCAGCCCCATGCGCACGTTCTCCAGTGCCGTGAGGTAAGGCAGCAGGTTGTGGGCCTGGAAGATGAAGCCCACCTGGCGGCGCAGCCGGGTGAGGGTGGTGGGCTCGGCCCGCAGCAGCTCGGCGCCGAGGATGCGCAGCCGGCCGCACTGGGCGGCCCGCAGGCCCCCGAGCATCGTCAGCAGGGTGGTCTTGCCGGATCCCGACGGGCCGGTGAGGATCACGATCTCGCCGGCATGCACGCACAGGTTGATGTCGTGCAGCACCGGTTTGGGCAGGCCCGCCTCGAGGAAGGCGTGATCCAGATGCTCCACCGTGATCAGGGCTTCGGCGGCTGGCGCGCCCATGCTCAGAAGATCTCCGCCGGATCGAGGCGGCGCAGCTTGGCGGTGGCCAGCCAGCCCGAGACACCGCACACCCCCAGGGTGAACAGGAACACCAGCAGCGCCCGGCTGGCGCTCATCACCACCATCAGCGAGGTGGAGCGGGCCAGGAACTGATAGAGCCCCAGCGACAGCACCAAGCTGGGGCCGAAGGCCAGCAAGGCCAGGATCAGGGATTCCTGCAGGATGATCGCCACCACGAAACGATCGTCGTAGCCGATCGCCTTGAGCGTGGCGTATTCAGCCAGGTGATCGCTGACGTCGGAATACAGGATCTGATACACGATGATTCCCCCCACCACCAGGCCCACCAGAACTCCGAGGCCGAAGATCAAGCCGAAGGAGGTGTTGTGGCGCCAGTAGGACACCTCGGTGTCGGCCAGTTCCTGGATCGTGAACACCTTCACCGACGGATCCTGGAAGCTCGCCAGGGTGGCCTTCACCCGCAGCGGATCGACACCCGGTTGCAGCTGGATCACGCCCATCTGGATGTCATCGCTGGTCTGGTTCGGGAAGTAGTTCTTGAAATTGGTGCTGGAGGTGATCAGGTTGATGTCGGCGGCAAAGGTGAGGCCCAGGTTGAACAGGCCGGTGATCACCGCCCGCGTGCCGTTGAGTTCGGTCTCGTAGCGGCCCGTGCGCCGCACCACCTCGGCCACCGGGCCGGCATTGCGCTTTGAGCGGACATCGAACAGCAGGGCATCCCCCCGTTGCAGCACCAGCGGATCGCGCTCCAGCTCGGGAATGCGCAGGCCCGGATTCTCCGGCGCCAGGCCGAAGATCAGAGCCTGTTTCTGCTGGTGGGTGTCGCGGTTGAGCCATTCGGTCAGACCGATGGACAGGGGCGTCACCGCCTTCACCCCCTCCACCCCCAGGGCCTGGGTCAGGCGGGCCCGTGGGAAGTTGAGCTGTTCGCCCAGATAGAGGTAACGGCCGCTCACCATCACCAGCTCGCCGTTGAGGCGCTGGATCGGGCGCTTCTGGCTGTCGTACAGGCCGCCGGTGAGACCGAGCTGGAAGAACACCAGCACATTGGCGAAGCTCACCCCGGCGATCGCGGCCGCCAGCCGCATCGGCCGATGCATCGCCTGCCGCCAGGCCAGGGGGGTGCGCCGCAGCAGGGCCGGCAGGCTCATCGCGGCTGCGGCTCCGACAACCCCGCCTGGCGGCGCTGCTGCTCCCGCACCAGCTGCTCGAGTCGCTGGCGCTGGGCCTGCTGCTCCGTTGGTGTGAGCGGCTCGAACAGCACGTTCACCTGCAGATAGTTGATGGCGCTGGCCACCGCCGCCGCCCGCGGCTCCAGCCCGATCTTCACCTCGAACACCCGGCGATCGAGGTTCTCGCCGGCCTCACCGCTGAACACCGTCTGGCGGCTCACCTGGCGCGCGATCTCCACCACCCGCCCCTGCATCTGCTTGCCGGGGAAGCCGTCGGCGCTGATCAGGGCGCGCTGGCCGAGGGCGATGCCCGAGCGGTCCGTCTGATACACCTCGGCGATCACGCCCATGCGGCTGCTGTCCCCCATCTCGAGGATGCCGTCGTCGCCCACCTTGTCGCCGGGGTAGGCATTGATCTTGAACACCGTGCCGGAGAAGGGGGCGCGGATCGTGGCTTTGGCCAGCTCGGAGCGGTCCCGCGCCAGGGTGGCCCGCTGCTCCTCCAGTTCGGCCACCAGGGTCTGCTCATCCTGCAGGGCCTGCTCCAGGTTGGCGCGGGCCGTGCTGGCCAGGGTGACCCGTCGGTCGCGCACCTCGGCGCTGCTCGCTCCCTGGGCGTAGAGCTGGCTGTAGCGGCGCAGTTCCACCTCCGCCTGGGCCAGCTCCGCCCGGTTGCGGCTGATCACGCTGGCCTGGGCCGTCAGCTTGCGCTGGGCCACCACCACCCCCGCCTCCGACTCGCGCACGCTGCGCGCCAGGCTCTCGTCGCTGTCCATCACCGCCAGGGGCTGACCCCGGTTCACCTGCTGCCCCTCCTTCACCAGCAGATCGCGCACGGCGTCGCTGCTGAGGGAGGCCGGCACCGACAGCTTCACCACCCGGTCCAGAGGCTCCACCCGCCCGAGAGCGGCGACGCGCCGCGGCAGCAGCACCGGTGGTTGCCGCTCCGCCGCCAGCTGCCGCTGATGGCGCTGCCAGAGCAGGCCCCCAGCGCCGAACAGCACCAGGGCCAGCAGCGGCAGCCACCAGCGCCGGGTCGCCCGCCTGGGGGTGGGAGCGGGCTCAGCCGGGCCGGGGTCGCGCATCACCTGCACACTGGCTGATCCCGGGGGATGGCACGGGAACCCAACGATTTTATTGAAGTCCGATAAGGTCAGCCCATCCGTCGTGCCGGAGGTTGTCCGGCCCTCGCCCCCCGGGATGCCGCACGGCCGTCGCCGCCAACGCCTCGCCGCCGCGCTCCAGGGGCTGCTGCCCGGTCCCGAACCGCGGGATCTTGGCGATGCCATGGCCCTGCGGGAGGCCCTCGATGATCCGCAGCATCTGCATCCCGGCCTCGGCGAGGCCATACCGGTCCTGCTGATCACCGTGCGCTTCGCCGGACCGCTGCCGTCGATCGAGCAGCTCCAGCGGCTGTGGGGTGAGCCTGCGGGGCTGGCCGGCTTGCAGACCACCACACCACCACGCTGGTACCGCTCTGCCCCCGACACCCTCGCCCTGCTGGTGGGCCTGGCGGCCGAGGTGGCGGCTGATTGCGCCACCTGCCTCCACCAGCTGCGGGCCCTGCAGGACGGTCTGCGGCGCCGGAGCCAGGTCGGGGCGGCGGCCGAGTCGTTGGTCGAGGCGGCGGAGGGGGAGCTGCGGCTGGTCGCCCAGCTGCTGCGGCCGGGGGACCCTGGCCAGCTGCGCCTGCGCCTGCAGGCGTTCGGCGAGGCCCTGGCCGCCCGGGCCCCCGGCGCCCTGCATCTGCTCAGCGATGCCGATCGGCTGGCGCTGGAGGAGGACGACCACCTCGATCACTGCCTGCGCTGCATCGGTGCCGAGGACATCCATCTGGTGTTCCAGCCGATCCTGCTGGTGCACGATCCCGGCCGGATCGCCCTGGAGACGCTGGTGCGCTTTCGGCCACCCGAGCTGGCCCGGCTGGGCACCCAGGGTGTGCTGCAGCGGGCCCACGACCTCGACATCGCCCATCGGATCGACGGTCTGGTGCTGCAGCGGCTGGGGGAGGTGCAGGGCGCCTGGCGCGCCCTCGGGTCGCTGGGGGAGCGGATCGACTACGTGACCCTCAACATCTGCAACCCGAGCGTGGCGACCCGAAGCCGCCGTCAGGCCTTGGTGTCGACGCTGCGCTCCCAGCGCTTCGATCCCCGGCGGTTCCGGCTGGAGCTGACCGAAACGGCCGCCACGGCGCTGCTGGAGGCGGACGCCAGCCTGCGCTCCACCGCCCAGTGGTTGATCGATGAACTGGAGATCCGGCTGCTGATCGATGATTTCGGCTCCGGACTGTCCAACTACCGCCGACTCTGCGAAGCCAGCTACGACGCCATCAAGCTCGATCACCAGCTGGTGCGTGGCATCGCCAGTTCCCATCGCCTGCAGAGCTTCGTCGGTTCGCTGGTGGAGGCGGTCCACGGCTTCGGTCGTTCGGTGATCGCCGAAGGGGTGGAGAACCATCGGGATCTGGAGGCCCTGCTGCGCCTCGGCGTCGATGGTCTGCAGGGATACCTGTTCGCCAGGCCCCAGCCCTGGGAGACGCTGGAATCCTTCCTGCGGGACTCCCCCTGGACCCGTGCCGGCTGCCTGCCCGCGCTGCAGCACCAGATCGCCGAGGCCGATCGTCAGCTGCAGGATCCGCTGCCTCTGGCGTCCGCCCCGGCTGCCTCCCGCCAGTCCCCGCCGCTGGAGCGTTACATCCTCGAGCACTGGTCGGGCCTGCGCAGCTTCGAGGAGGTGGTGCTGCTGTTCGTGCGTGAGCTGCGCAGCTGGGGCCTGGAGGTGCTGCGCTTCTCCCTGGCCTTCCTGCCCGATCAGGAGGAGGTGGACTGCACCCAGTACATCTGGTTTGCCAGCGATCCCGGGGACGTGCGCGCGCTGCGGATGCAGCGCGATTTCCTCGAAGCGCCCCAGCACATCGAGAGCGCCCTGCACCACATCGCCACCCGCTGCAGCCCCTATCGGGTGCGGCTGGTCGAGGCCCCGCCCACCGTCTTCGACTTCGTTGAGGAGCTGCGGCAGCGCGGCGCCACCGATTACCTGGGCCTGCGCCTCGCGGCCCGGGGGGTCTCGGTGCCGGTGGTCACGATCGCCCTCAGCGGCCCGCGGCTGTTCACCGACCGCGAAGTGGAACGGGTCGAGACGATGAGCAGCCTGCTCAGCCTGCTGTTCCACGCCTTTGAGTGCGAACGCGCCAGCCGGCTGGCCCTGCTCGATTCCCTCACCCAGCTGCCCAACCGCCGCAGCTTCGATTCGCGCATCCGGGCCGAGCTGGTCGCCGGCGTCACCGCCCAGCAACCCCTGGCCCTGCTGCTGCTGGACATCGATCGCTTCAAGGCGGTCAATGACAGCCTCGGCCACGCCTACGGCGACGCCTGCCTGCGCCAGGTCGGCGACCTGCTGCGCCGCTCCCTGCCCCGCCGCAGCGACATGGTCGCCCGGCTGGGAGGCGAAGAGTTCGGCGTGATCCTGGCGGGCACCGAGGCTGCTCAGGCCTTCGTGATCGCCGAGCGGCTGCGCGGGGTGGTGGCCGAGGCGGCGATCACCCATCCCGAGCCGATCAACGGCCGCGGCCTGACCATCAGCATCGGCCTGGCCAGCTGGTCCCCCGAACAGGGCGCGGCGGCGGATCTGGATCGTCTGCTGCAGCTGGCGGACGACTGCCTCTACGAGGCCAAGCGGCTGGGCCGTGACCGGGTGATGGCGGCCCCGCTGGCTGGCGACCACCGCCAGGATGAACCGGCCACACCACCGCCGGAGCTCTGATGGATCCCCTCGGCTTCAGCGGCGACTGGCACAACTGGCTGCCGCTGCTGCGCACCCCCGCCGGAGCGCTGGCCTTCATCCCCCTCTATGCGCTCTGGGTCACCCTGCTGCTGCCCGGGGTGTGGGCTTCGATGCTGGCCGGAGCCCTCTACGGCCCCTGGTGGGGCACGTTGCTGGTGTTCGTGGGGGCCTGTCTCGGGGCCGAGGCCGCCTTCCTGCTCGGCCGCGGCTGGCTGCGCAGCTGGGCCCGGCGGCGGCTGGCGGCCCTGCCGCGGCTGCAGGCGGTGGAGCAGGCGGTGAGCCGCGAAGGCCTGAAGCTGGTGCTGCTTACCCGCCTGTCGCCGGCCTTCCCCTTCTCGCTGCTCAACCTGGCCTATGGCCTGAGCGAGGTGAGCCTGCGCGACTACACCATCGGTCTGATCGGCATCCTGCCGGGCACGGTTCTGTTCTGCGGCCTGGGGGCCCTCGCCGGCGATGTGGCCCGGTTCGGCGAGGTGCTGAGCGGTGACGCCGACGCCGGCACCTGGGGGCTGCGGCTCGTCGGGGTGGCGGCCACGGTCGCCTCGGTCTGGCTGGTGGGCCGGGCGGCCCGGCGTGCGCTGGATGACGGAACGGAGTGATTCAGGTGGCGACTGGAGGTGTCCCTGATTTCAGTTAGCCGCCTGATATTTGAGCATTAATTCAATCTTAACCGCCCTGATCGTCCTTTTCGAGATTGTTGGCGAACTGCTATCTCGGTGGTTCAGCCCATGGCTCCCAACACTGCTCAGAGCGGTCGGAAACCCATCGACTCCCATCTTCAGCCTCAGTCGCTGGTGGCTTCTGCAGCGGTCCAGTGGACGTCTGCTGCAGTCGCCGCCCCTGCCATTGCTTCAGCCAGCGTTCGTCCGCTCCCTCCCGGGGGTTCGCTGTCGTCGGTCGAGCATGCCAATGCCGTCCCGGGTCGCGCCGCGCCTGCCCCGGTCAATCCCTTGCTGGGCACCTTCAATCTCACGCCAACGCCGCTGCTTTATGACAGCAATGGCAATGGCGTTGTCGCTGCCGATGATAAGGAGCAATTTCAAACCGAAATCTCCACAACCGTCAGCATCGCCGGCCGGATGTTCGTGGTGTCTTCCGGCGGTGGCCCCACCTTGCAGGTCAGTGACGCCACGAATCCGGCGTCCATTGGTCTTGTCGGTCGCTCCGCGCTGAATGGCTATCACAGCCAGTCGGTGGCGAGCTACGGCAACCTGCTTGCTGTAGCCCTGTCGCCGGCGGATTACAGCACCAATGGCGGTCGTGGCTTGGTCCGCTTCTACCGGATGGAGGCTGATGGCGTTCTCATTCAGCTGGCTGATGTCACTGTTGGCTACCTGCCAGACTCGATCGCTTTCAATGCCACCGGCAGCAAGCTGGTGATCGCCAATGAAGGCGAGCCGCTCACGGGTTATGGCTCCGTTTCGGGCAAGGATCCGGCTGGTAGCGTCGGCATCATCGACATTCAGGGCCGGGTCAACCTGCGGTTCAGCTATACGGACCTGGGCTTCGCTGGCATCACTCTGCCTGCTGGTCTTCGCATCTCCGGGCCGTCGGGCACCACCCAGGCTACCGACATCGAGCCTGAGTACGTCACGGTGCTGGGCAACAATGCTTACGTGACCCTGCAGGAGAATAATGGCGTTGCCAAGGTCAACCTGATCACCAACACGATCGAGAAGATCTTCAGCCTGGGAACGGTTGACTACAGCACCCAGTTGGTGGATCTGACCGATCGAGATAACCCTGCAGGCACCACAAGTCTGTTCAAGCCCCTGCTCGGCCAGGGCTACGAAGGCCTGCGCATGGCGGATGGCATCGCCGCCTATGCCGTCAAAGGCAAGGACTACTTCGTCACGGCCAATGAAGGCGATGGCCGTGAGTACAGACAGGGCAGCCCCTCCGTTGTCACCTATGCGGATGAAGTTCGCGGATCTGGCAATGCCAATCGTGTCAGGCGCCTCACTGATGATGCGACTGCTGGGAGCCCCGATCGGATCACCACATTCGGCAGCCGTAGTATCAGCATCTTTGATGCCGAATCGGGTGTCCTGCTCTGGGACAGCGGCAATACCCTGCAGACGATCGCCTTCGCTGCCGGCGTTTACAACGACGAGCGCAGTGACGACAAGGGTGTAGAACCCGAGGGTGTGGTGGTGGCCCAGCTCCATGGGCGCAGCTATGCCATCGTCAGCTTGGAGCGCACCACCAGCTCGATGCTGGCCGTGTTCGATGTGACCGATCCCACGGCTGGTCAGTTTGTGACAAGCACGGTGATTGCCGGCAGCATCTCGCCTGAAGGTCTGCATATTGTGGCGGCCAAGGAAAGCCCCACGGGTCGCCCGCAACTGGTGGTGTCCAACGAGGTTTCCAACACGCTCAACGTCTTCGACCTGGAGGCCTTGATCGCTGCGCCTCCGGTGGCCGGTGCCGGTACCTTTGCCGGCACCATGCTCAAGGATGTGGCGGGTGGGCCGGAGCTGCTGGTCACCAGCCTGATCACCAACGGTGAATTCACCAACGGACTTCATTCCGGCGATAGCGTCTACGCCCCCACCGGCATTTTTGACGGCCAGGGTGCTTACGACAACGGCGATGGCACTTACACCCTGCTGGTGAACAGCGAGCTGGGTGCCACCAGCGGCTACGGCACCCTGCTGCCCGATGTGACCGGCGCTCTCACCGGTGCCCGCATCAGCAGCCTGGTGGTTGACAAGGACATCGACGACAACGCCTCCAACGGCTACCAGAGCGCCGTGGTTGCTGGTGGTCTGGCCTACGACAGCATCCACCTCGATGGTTCCGACACTGCGATCGATCAAGCTGCTGATCTGGGTGCAGGTTTCAAGCGCTTTTGCGCCGCCAATCTGGTCGAAGCCAACAGCTTTGGTGGCGGCAAAGGCTTCGCCGATCGCATCTACCTGGTGGGGGAGGAGGAGTTCAGTGGGGACGGCGGCTCCTTCTTTGCCCTCGATGTGAATGGGCGCGCCATCCATGAGGTGGTGGGCTTTGGCAAGGGCACCTGGGAATCGGCCACGATCATCGACACCGGCAGCGCCGACACGGTGGCGGTTCTGCTGTTCGACGACGCCAAGGCACCGCTCTACCTGTGGGTGGGGACCAAAAGCGCTGCTGCCGATGCCGGCTTCCTGGAGCGCAATGGCCTCGGGGCCAGTCAGGGCACGCTTTACACCTTCGTGACCACGGCTCTGCCCGAGAACGGCGTGAGCGCCGTCGGACCGGACTCCTCCGATCTGTTGGCCTTCACCCAGGCCAACGGCATCAACAGCGCCATCAGCGGCAGCTGGGTCGATCTGGCCAGCCTCGATGCCAACTATGCCCAGCTGGGTGCTCCGGACCTGCGTCAGCTGGCTGTGGATGCCGGTGCCCTGCAATTGAGCCGGATCGAAGACGGCGAGGTGAATCCCCTCAACAGCCAGATGGCGGTGTTTGTCTCCACCGGGACGGCTGATTTCAACAAGGGTGATCTTTACGGCAATGCTTACACCCTGGATTTCAGTTCCGCCTTCGCCAGCAATGGCCTGATCGGCGCCGCGGTTTCCGTGCTCAAGGTTGTTTACGACGGCGACCTGCTTGCCGATCCCACCACCGGTCTCCGCAATCCTGACAACATGACCATCAGCGCCGATGGTTATGCCTACATCCAGGAGGATCGGGCCAACGGCGGCGGCACCAATATCAGTGCCGGCAACTTCGGCACCCAGGAGGCTTCGATCTGGAAGCTGGCGATTGACCCACTCACCGGCAACTCCATCGCGGATCCCAGTCGCTGGGCCCAGATCGACCGTTCCGCTGTGCCCACAGCTTATGGCCAGACCGATGCCAATCCGGTGACCAGCCCCACCGACACTGACATCGGCAACTGGGAATCTTCAGGCATCATCGATGTCTCGGCCTTCTATGGCGCTGCAGCAGGCTCTTATTTCCTGGCCAATGTGCAGGCTCACAGCATCCAGGACGGCAATATTGGTGGCCCCGGTTACCTGGTGGAAGGCGGGCAGATCGATCTGATTCAGCAGATCTTCTGAGCTGGTGGGCCCATGGCGGCCAAGCCGGATGTTCCCGGGCCCCGATCGGGGCCCCTTTTCATGGCAGGCGCCAGTCCCGCAGGGCTCCGATCAGCACGAACCAGGCCAGCCGCAGCCGGGCCCAGGGGCCAGGCCGCGCCGCCAGCTCCTGATACTTGGCCCTCCCGCAGTCGCTCTTGATCCAGCGGTAGGCGCGGGGGGGCGGCTGGCTCATCAGGGCCGGTGGTGGGCGGGGCGGACCCAGACGCTAGGGGCCTGGGCTGGCCATGCTGGAGATTCAGCCCACCGCCGCCCGCTCCGATGCGTCTCCATCTCCCCCGTTCCGGCGCCCGCCGGCTCCTGCGCCCCGCCCTGCTGGCGCTCGCCGCCGTGACCTTGGCCGGCACCGCCGCCCAGGCCGCCGTCTGCGTGCGGCCCGGTGTGCCGGTGGGCTGCACGGTCGGTCCCGACCCCGTCGCCAATCCCAGCCCCGGGGTGGGCTACGGCGCCCCGGGCGCCGGGTTGCGACCCGCTGCCGGCCCTGGGGTGGGTCCCAACTACGGCGGTCCGGTCAACTTGCATCCCGCCGCCGGACCCGCCGTGGTTCCCGCCGCCGGACCCGGCGTCGGCCCCAATGCCGGCGGTCCGGTGAACCGGCCCGGTCGACGCTGAGCCGGGGCCCCGGCCTGGGGGACAGGCGGCCTGGGGTTCAGGCGGCAGCGGGCGGTTCCGCGGCCAGCAGGGCCCGCAGGCCGGCTTCGTCGAGCACCGTCACCCCCAGGCTCTCGGCCTTGGCCAGCTTGCTGCCGGCTTCCTCGCCGGCCACCACATAGCTCGTCTTCTTGCTCACCGAGCCGCTCACCTTGCCGCCGGCCGCTTCGATCAGGGCCTGGGCCTGGCTGCGGCTCAGGGACGGCAGGGTGCCGGTGAGCACGAAGGTCTGGCCGGCCAGGACCGCAGCGGCGCCATCGCCCGCCGCTCCCGCCACCGCCAGCTCCTCGGGGCCGGTCGCCAGCGAGAAGCCGAGCCGCTCCAGCTGGCTCAGCAGCGTGCCGTTGGCCGGGGTGGCGAACCACTGCTGCAGGCTCTGGGCGATCTCGCCGCCGATGCCGAACACGGCCGTGATCAGCTCCGGGGTTTCGATGGCGGCCGTGGCCAGTTCCGCGGCACTGGGGAAGGCCCTGGCCAGGGCCTTGGCGTTCACCTCGCCCACGTGGTGGATCCCCAGGCCGTAGAGCTGGCGGTGCCAGGGCTGGCGCTTCGAGGCGGCCAGCGCCGCCACCAGGTTCTCGGCGCTTTTGGGGCCCATGCGCTCCAGGCTGGCCAGCACGGTGGCCTCCAGGCCGTAGAGGTCGGCGATCGAGCGCACCAGGCCCCGCTCCACCAGCTGCTCGATCAGCTTCACCCCCAGCCCGTCCACATCCAGGGCCCCCTTGCTCACCCAGTGGCGCAGGGAGCCGCGCAGGATCGCCGGGCAGCTGCTGTTGACGCAGCGGGTGGCGGCTTCGCCCTGCTCGCGCACCAGCTCCGAGCCGCATTCCGGGCAGGTGTGGGGCAGGGCCAGGGGGCGGGCGCCGGTGGGGCGGAGCTCCGGCAGCACCCGCAGCACCTCGGGGATGATCTCGCCGGCCTTGCGCACCACGATCGTGTCACCGGCGTGCAGATCCAGCTCCGCCAGCCGGTCGGCGTTGTGCAGGGTGGCCCGGCTGACCGTGGTGCCCGCCAGACCCACCGGCTCGAACTCGGCCACCGGCGTCACCACCCCGGTGCGGCCCACCTGGCAGCTGAGGCGCAGCAGCCGGCTGGGGGCCTCCTCGGCCGGGTACTTGAGGGCGATCGCCCAGCGCGGCGCCTTCTGGGTGAAGCCGGCGGCATCCTGCAGGCGCAGGTCGTCGAGCTTCACCACCACGCCGTCGGTGGCGTAGGGCAGTTGCCGGCGTCCGCTGTCCCAGCGGCTGAAGAAGGCCTCCACCGCCGCCAGATCCGGCAGCCGCTCGGCGTTGGGGTTGACCCGGAAGCCGGCGGCCTGCAGCCATTGCAGCGACTGCCACTGGCCGGTGGGCCGCGGCGGATCGCCCGGCCCCGGCTGCCAGTCGTCCGGCAGATGCAGGGTGTAGGCGAAGAAATCCAGGCGTCGGGCCGCCACCACCTTCGGATCGAGCTGGCGCAGGGTGCCGGCGCAGGCGTTGCGGGGATTGGCGAACAGGGCCTCGCCCCGTCCGGCCCGCTCGGCGTTGATCGCCGCGAAGGTGGCGTCGGGGATGAAGGCCTCCCCCCGCACCTCCAGCCAGGCCGGGGGGGCCTGCAGGCTCAGGCGCAGCGGCACGCTCTGGATCGTGCGGACGTTGGCGGTGATCTCCTCCCCCTGCTCGCCGTCGCCCCGGGTGGCGGCCCGCCCCAGCACCCCATCGGCGTAGCTGAGGGCCAGGGCGTTGCCGTCGATCTTCAGTTCGCCCACCATCGCCAGGGCGGGCTGGGGCTGACCCTCCGCGGGCTCGCGGTCGAGCACCTTGAGCAGGCGGGCGTACCAGGCCTCCAGTTCGGCGATCGAAAAGGCGTTGTCGAGGCTGAGCAGGCCGATGCGATGGCGCACGCTCGTGAAGCCTTCCGCCGGCGCCCCACCGACGCGCTGGGTGGGGCTGTCGAGGCTGCGCAGGGCGGGATGCTGCTGCTCCAGCTCCAGCAGCTCCCGGTAGAGCCGGTCATAGACCGGGTCCTCCATCACCGGCGCGTCCAGCACGTAGTAGGCGTGGGCGGCGTGGTTCAGCAGCCGGCGCAGCTCCAGGGCCCGCTCGGCGGGATCGGCGCCTATCGGCGCGTCAGCCGTGGTCTTGGCGGCCATGGCCGGACCGGAGGAGGGGGCGCTCACGGGCGGACCGGCGGACGACGGGGATTGGGGACTCAGGCGCTGGCCAGTTTCTGGATCCGGTCGACACGCCACTGGTCATCGACCTTGATGAAGGTGAAGTCGAGGGGGAGCTCCTCCTTGCCTTCGGATTTCAGCTTGACCGTGAGGATGATCTGGTCTTCCTGCAGCCGGGGACGGCCGGATTTGAGGTTGCGGTACTTATTGAGCTGCAGCCCGGCCAGGAAGCGGATGAACTGGGTGCGGTTGACGTGGGAGCGGTAGTTCCTGGTGGTCAGCAGATAGGCGCCGTCTACCTGGCCGGCGGCCACCTGGTTGAAGAACTGCTTGAGCAGCGGGTTGATGCCGCGGGCGCTGAGCACCAGCCGCACAGCGGAGATCGTCCAGTAGAGGAGCAGGGCACCGGCACCGGCCAGCAGCGCCTTGGTGCCGATCGTGCGGGCCAGGTCCCAGTCCATGCGTGTGCGTGCGGTTCGTGGCGGCGAGTCTGACGGACGGCCCCGCCATCCGCCGGATGCGGGGCATGATGCCTGCGCGTGCCGGCTCCCCGTGCCCCTCGAACCGCTGCTGCCGCTGTTCCATCGCCTCAACCGCGAACACTTCGAGGGGTCGCTGGCGCCCGAGGGGCGGCCCCTGGTCGATCTGCGCTGGAGCGACGGTCGCCTCACCCGCACCGCCGGCCTCTATCGGCGCGGCCACCGGCCCGACGGCCGCGGACTGTGCGAGATCGTGCTCTCGCGGCCCCTGCTGGAGCCCCTGCCCCTGGAGGCCACCCTCTGTACCCTCTGCCACGAGATGATCCACGCATGGATCGACCGGGTGCTGGAGGCGCGGGAGGTCCACGGCCCCCATTTCCGGGCGCGGATGGCGGCGATCAATGCCTCCCAGTCGGTGTTCCGGGTGGAGCTGCGCCATCGCTTCCCGCTGCCGGTGGAGGCGGCCCGTTGGCTGGCGCGCTGTCCCCGCTGCGGCCACGAGGCCCCCTACCAGCGCCGGCGCCGGGGGCTGGCCTGCCGGCGCTGCTGCGAGCGCTTTCACGGCGGCCGCTGGGATGCCAGCTGCCTGCTGGTCTTCGAAGCCCGGGACGCGGCCTAGTCTCCAGCGGTCGCAGCCGTTGATGGCCACCTTTCTCTGGACGCTGCAGTGGAGCGGGTTCACCATCGCCCTGGTGGGCCTGGGCCGGGAGCGCTGGCTGGCGTCCCGCCGCCGCTGAAGCCGGCTGGGCTCGGTAGTGTTCCGCCATGGATCGTGCCACCGACGACGCCCGCGGCGGGATCAGCCGCGGCGAGACCAGCCGTGCCGACGCCTTCCGCCGGGATCCTGACCGCGGCGACGACTGGCGGGCGGGTGACTCCCGGCCGGGCGACCTCCGTGGCGCAGACCCCGTCCGTGGGCCCTGGCGCGATGACGACGGCCGCGGCGGTGAGCCGCGGGGCGAAGCCTGGCGCGGGAGCCGGCGCGAGGCCGATCCCTTCGAGCAGCGTCTCGACCGCTGGGTGAGCGCCGGCCGCCAGTTCGTCGATGGCGTCTCCGGAGCCCGGCCGGGTTCCCGCAGCGGCCCTCGCTCTCCAGGTGCCCGCGGCCGCGGCGCCCTGGGATCCTTCCGCCCCGCCGACCTGGGCCGCTGGGTCGAGGACCGGCTCGATCGCCTGCTCGAGGATGACGGCGACGACTGGCGCGAGCCCTGGCAGGAGGCGCCGGCGATGGCGCCGGCTGCCCGCCGGCCCCTGGAGGCGATCTCGCGCCGGGGCGGTGGTCGTGCACCGATGCCGCCGCCGATGTCGCCGCCTGTGCCGCCGCAGCGGTCGCTGCAGACCCCGCCGCTGTCGCCTCCCCCTGGGCCGGCGGCCGGTGCTGTTGCTCCGCCCGCCGCTGCCGCCGCGCCGGAGGACTGGCCCGACGACGACAGCTTCATGGTGCCGCGCTGGCAGCGCCAATCGGCCCCGCCGCGGCGGCCGGCCGATCCCCTCGATCCCCGGGCCTCGTCTCCCCAGCCCTCGCCGCCCCCGGCCCGCCCCCTGCCCCGCTCCACGCGCCGCCGCTGAGGCGTTCCGGGCGTGCCTCTGTTTGGCCGACAGTGGCTGCGAGTCGCTGTCAGTGCCTGTCCGCGCCCGTCTGTGCCCCTAGCGGCGCTGCAGTCCGCCCTGGCCGGCATGCCTAAGGTAGAGCTGATTTCCCCCGGTCAGGTGCCGGACTCCGCATGAGCCATCTGGTTGTGGTCGGTTTCCCCAGCGTCGAGGAATCGGAGGTGGTTCGCCGCCAGCTGGTCGACATTCAGCGGGAGCAGCTGATTGCCATCGAGGACGCGGTGGTGGTCGAGAATGACAGTGACGGGCGGGTGCATCTGCATCAGGCCATCAACCTCACCGCCGCCGGCGCCCTCGGGGGTGGCTTCTGGGGATCCCTGGTGGGTCTGCTGTTTCTCAATCCCCTGCTGGGCGCGGCGGTGGGCGCCGGCCTGGGGGCTGCCTCCGGTTCGCTTTCGGATCTGGGCATCAACGATGGCTTCATGCGCGAGCTCGGCCAGACCCTGAAACCGGGAACGGCCGCGCTCTGCCTGCTGGTGAAGGACGCCACTCCGGATCGGGTGATCGAGCGCCTGCGCGCCCATGCGCCCCACGCCTCGCTGCTGCGCACCAGCCTCAGCCACACCGATGAGGATCGGCTGCGTCGGATGCTGGAGCAGGCGAGCAAGCAGGCCGAGGCGCTGCGGCTCGCCTGATCGACCGGTGCACCTGCAGGCTGGAGCCCCGCTTGCGGAGCTCCCGGTTCACCGGCGCCACCAGTTCGCTCGGCAGGTCACTGGCCATTTCCTCGGCCGACGTGGCGATCGAGGGTGAGCCCTGCTGCAGCGCCGTGAGCAGATCGGCCCACAGGCCGACGATCGTGCGCTGCTGCTGGGGTTCCAGCCCCTGCCGCTCCAGCTCGGGGGCGCAGCCTTCGCGATGCCAGAGGGCCTGGTGGTGGTGGCCGGGATGCTGCTGCCAGGCCAGGCCGGCGCTGATCGCCCGCCGGCTGGGTTCGCCGTTGGCCTCGCGCAGACCGGCCGCCACGAGCAGCTTGCCGGTGTGAACGGCCGAAATTCCGTAGATCCGACCCAGATCGGTGAGGGTGAGCCAGTCACCTTCGCGGCGAGGTCGGGGCGGGGCCTTGCGACTGGTGGGGGTCATCGGTGCGGGGAATGTGGTGATTTCATGCTGCTGCAATCACGCCACGCGTCAATCCGTCAACCCGTACCTGTTAGGGGGCGTTACCAAGTTTGTGAAATGTCACGATCTCCGCATCGTTCGGCCCTGATCGCGACAGGGTCGGCCCCAGCCAGAGCTCCAGCTCCGGCGAGAACACCTCGCGGATCACCGTCAGTTCACGGCCGTTGCGGAAGAACCGGTAGTGCCGGCTCCAGAACGGCCCCCGATGCTCGAAGCGCTGCTCGAGCCAGTCGGCCTGCACCTGGCCCAGGCCATCCACCTCGCGGAACAGTTCGGCCCGACCGGCGGTCAGGCTGAGCCAGATCGGCTGACGCCGATCGCGCAGATGGGCTTCGGCCGCGGTCTGGTTCCACCAGCTTTCGGCCCAGCCCAGGGTGCGGCCGCCGCAGGTGAGCCACACCTGCCGTCGCAGCAGGGGCGGCGACAGTTCGGCCACCTCGGTGGGCGTGAGGGGATCGTCGCCGGGATCCGGAGCCATGCCGATCAGCTCGACCCGAACCGGTTCCCCGGTGAGCAGCTGCAGGTGGCGGGTGGGGCTGCCATCCCCCAGCAGCATCAGCTTCCAGGCCCCGCTCAGCTGGCGGCCCGCCCGGGCTGACACCACTTCGACGGCGGCCGCCTGCCAGAGGTTGCGGGGGGAGGGGAACAGGGCTCTGGTGGGCTCGGAGGGTGTCCGCTGCACCCGCTCAGCCCCCATTGCCGATGCTCAGGGTGCGCTGCTCTCCGTCGCGCTCGATCACCGCGGTGTCGGCGCCGGCGCTGCGCAGGCGCCAGGCGGTGCCACTGATCGTCTCGCCGACGCCGGCGCTGGTGGACAGGGCCCCCACCTGGAAGATCGCCGATGCGGCGCGGCCGGGAGCGGCCACCACACCCACCAGCACGGGGGTGGGCCCGCTGGCGGCCGCGGGCCGGGGGCGGCGGGCGGCGGCCGCCAGGGCCGGGCTGACCGGCACCCGCAGAACCGGGGCACCGGAGGCGGCGCTGCGCGTCGCCGTGGGGCTGGCCGCCGGCGGGGAGGAGGCGGGGGCCCCGCCGGGCAGCTGCGAGAGCTGCTGCATCCACGGCTCTTCCGGGGGCGGGGGCGGCAGTCCTTCGGCGCCCGCGACCCCGGCCAGGGGCGTGCTGGTCGGCGGCGGCAGGACCGGTGCGGGCGGGGTCACGGGCGCCGGCGGCGCGCTGGTGGGGGAGGCGGGGCCGAAATTGCGCAGGCGCTCGAGCAGCAGCAGGTTGCGCTCCTGGGTCAGGGCCTGCTGCAGGCGCGTCCACTGGCTCAGGTAAAGGGCGGAGACCAGGGCGGCCACCAGGCCCATCCCACCCAGGCCGGCGACCAGGAGCCAGGGCAGCTGCGGCTTGCCGGCGGGCGTGGGGGCGACCGGCTCCAGCGGCTGCGGCGCCGCAACCTGGGGTTTTGGTGGTGGCGCCGGAGGTACGGCGGGCGGGGCGCCGCTGCGCTGGGTGTTGCCGGCCGGCAGCGGCTCCGGTGCCCGCGCCGTCTCCACCTCGACGGGGGCCTCCGGCTCGAACAGCCGGTTCATCATCTGCTCAGCCTTGAGCTCCCAGTAGGCGCGTGACCGCGGGATCCCCCGCAGGGGCCGATGGCCCGGATCGTGGCCGGGGCGTCCTGCGTTCACCGGGAACTCCTCAGGAAGGCTGGTGGGCAACTGTAACCAGACTCTCCCGGCGCCGTCTGTCCAGTTCCAGCCAGAGCAGCAGGGCGGTGATGTCGGCGGGGTTGACGCCGGGGATCCGGGCGGCCTGACCCAGGCTGAGGGGGCGCACGGCGCTGAGCCGCTCCCGGGCCTCGCTGGAGAGGGTGGTGATGGCGGTGTAGTCGAGGTCGGGGGGGAGGGGCCGCTGCTCCTGGCGACGCACCTGGGCGATCTGCTGTTCCTGGCGGGCGAGGTAGCCGCTGTATTTGATGTCGATCTCGGCTCCCTCGCGCACCTCGCGCCCGAGGGCCGGATCGGCCAGGCCATGGTGCAGCAGGTCGTCGGCGTGGAAGCCGGGGCGTCGCAGCAGGTCGGCCAGGGTGATCGAGCCGCGGATGGCGGCACCGGTGGCGGTCTCCACCGCGGGCGCGGCGGGGTCACCGGCCCGCAGCCGGGTGGTGTCCAGCCGGCGCTTCTCGGCGTCGATTGCGGCCTGCTTGGCCTCGAACAGCTGCCAGCGCCGCTCGTCGATCAGCCCCAGCTCGCGGCCAAGCGGAGTCAGGCGCCGGTCGGCGTTGTCACCCCGCAGCACCAGGCGGTATTCGCTGCGGCTGGTGAGCACCCGATAGGGCTCCCGCAGATCACGGGTCACCAGATCATCGATCAGGGTGCCGATGTAACTGCCTTCGCGCGGGAAGTGGACCGGCTCCTGAGCGCGCAGGCGCCGGGCGGCGTTGAGGCCGGCCACCAGGCCCTGGGCGGCCGCCTCCTCGTAGCCGGTCGTGCCGTTGAGCTGGCCGGCGGTGAACAGCCCCTGCACCCGCTTGGTCTCCAGGGAGGGCCGCAGCTGGGTGGCGGGGAGATAGTCGTAGTCGACCGCGTAGGCGGGGCGCAGCATCACGCACTGCTCGAGCCCCGGCAGGGTGCGCAGCAGCTCCAGTTGCAGCCGCTCCGGCAGCCCGGTGGAGAAGCCCTGCACGTAGATCTCCGGGGTGTCGCGCCCTTCGGGTTCCAGGAAGATCTGGTGGCTGTCCTTGTCGGCGAAGCGCACGATCTTGTCTTCGATCGAGGGGCAGTACCGCGGCCCTTTGCTGTCGATCACGCCGCCGTAGATCGGCGTGAGGTGCAGGTTGTCGCGGATCAGCCTGTGGGTGGCCTCGGTGGTGCGGGTGATGTGGCAGCTCATCGGCTCGCCGCTCACCCAGGCGCTGGGGTCGAAGGAGAAGAAGCGGTCGTGGGCATCGCTGGGCTGCTCCTCCAGCCGGTCGAGGGCGATGCTGCGGCGATCGACCCGGGCGGGGGTGCCGGTCTTGAGGCGGCCCATCTGAAAGCCGAGGGCCTGCAGGGCCTCGGTGAGCCCCTCGGCCGCCTGCTCGCCGGCCCGGCCGGCCGCCATCGACTGATGCCCCACCCAGATCTGGCCCCCCAGGAAGGTGCCGGTGGTGAGGATCACGGCGCCGGCGTTGTAGCGGCTGCCGAAGTAGGTGCGCACGCCGGTGATGCGCAGGCTGCCGTCCTCGGCGCTGCCGCTGGTTTCAAGGCCCGTCACCATCGCTTCGCGCAGGGCCAGGTTGGGGGTGTGCTGGAGCAGCTGCAGCATCTGACGGGCATAGAGCCGCTTGTCGGTCTGGGCCCGCAGGGCGCGAACCGCCGGGCCGCGGCTGCCGTTGAGAATCCGCTTCTGCAGGGCGGTGGCATCGGCCAGGCGACCGATCACCCCGCCGAGGGCATCCACTTCGTGCACCAGCTGGCTCTTGGCCGGCCCGCCCACGGCCGGATTGCAGGGCTGCCAGGCAATCCGATCGAGGTTGAGGGTGAACAGCGCTGTGGCGATGCCGAGTCGGGCAGCGGTGAGAGCCGCCTCGCAGCCGGCGTGACCACCACCGACAACGATCAGTTCGAAGGATTCGGTAACGGCATGGTCCGACATGGGATCACCCTATCCCGGCCTTGCTCCGCGCTGCTGTCTCTGCCTGTGCGGAAGGCAATTAGTCTCGCTGCCAGAGGCATAAAACGTTTTGCATTCCTCGTTCCTGCACCAGGCCAAACCGGCGCTGCGCGCGGTTGGAATCACCCTGGTGCTGCTGTTCCTGAGCGCGGTCCTGCTGCAGGTCACGAGTGTCTTCGGCGATGCTCAGGCCCGCGTGGTCTGGATCGCCCAGCTGCTCGGCCAGTCCCCGTTGCTGTTGATCGGTCTGCTGTGTCTGCTGCTCTCCCTGTCGGAGCATTGGGAATCCCTGCCCCGCTATTCGGGGGAACCGATGCCAGGCAAGCGCGATGGGCTGCTGCTGCGGCTGCGTGTGCTGGTGCTGGTGCTCGCTTCGCTGTACCTGGCGATCGTTCCCTTCACCCTGTTCAACGTGTTGACGATCCGCAGCCGGGGCGTGATCGCCCTGGAGCGACAGCTTTCCGCCCTGCAGACGCAGCAGGCCCAGCTGCGCCAGGCCCTGAACGCGAATGCTGGATCCATGCCCAGCGCCGAGCTGCTGAAGCGCTACCCGTCCCTGGTGCCGGCGGGAACCGCCCCGCGGCCGATCGCCTTTTATCTCGATCGACTGAATCAATCAGAGCTGGATCTGCGCCAGGGTGCTGAGCGCAGGCGTCGCGATGCCGACGCAGATCTGACTCGCCGTTACCTCTCGATTGCGATCAGCGCGATCCTGCATGGGGTTGTCTTTCTTTATATCTGGCGCTACTGGCCCAGCTACCCCAGGCGAATTGACACACCCGATTACATGAAAACGGAGGGGTGAAACCACCCCTCCGTCGATCGTGTTCCGTTCTTTGGCGACAGGCCGATCGACCAGCCAAGTGCTGGCTGGTCACACTCAGCGGTCGCTGGTCTTGAGGTTGGTGGCCAGGCGCCGGCGCAGGCGGCGGCTCCAGCCGAAAGCGGCACCGGCACCGAGCAGGGGAAGGGGGCCAGGGACGGCGGAGACGGGGTTGAACTCGGTGATCGTGAGGATGCCGGGGCCGCCGGAGTTGTCGTTGGTGTGGACACCAAAGCCAAGGCGCCAGCCCGTCAGCAGGGTGACAGATTCCAGACCGTTGTCGCCTGATGGCTGGGAGCTCAGCAAAGTGGTGGTCACCACATTGCTGGTGTCCACAAGGTAGTAATAGGACTGGTCGTCAGCATTGGTGTCCTGCGTGAAATAGGACCACTTGAAGGTGAACGCGTAGGGGCTGGGTCCCGTATAGGGCTTGAGCTCCCATTGGGTGGCTGTTGGTTCGTTGGGATTGCCGGCCCGGACTGGGGATTCGAAGTCGGATCCGATCAGCGTGGCTGTGCCGGCATTGGCATCGAGCTGGTCGACGCAGTTGAGATCGCCAGGATTGCAGAGATAGGTGGGAAAGGCGGTGGTGCTGACAGGAGTGTTGGTCGGAGTGGTGGGTGCTTCGGTGGTGGGCGGGGCGGGGACAGGAACAGCGGCGTAGATGCTCAGCTCCCAGTTGGAGGGGGCAAAGGCGTCGGTGAAGCCACCGGCCGCCTGGGCAGAAGGCGCTGCCATCAGCACCAGCGGAGTGGCGGTCAACGCGCTGAGCAGGCCGAGGCTGGTCTTGGTGCTGATGGTGCGCATGGTGAGGACCGGTGGCGTGGGACTGAAAAATTTTTAAGTTGGCGGCATCTTAGGCGGCCGCCTCGCCTTTGGGGCTTTTGTGTTTAGGAGCCGATCACATTGAAGAAGTAGCTCCTTGTGATCCCTGGCGTGGTGGCCGCGCTGCTGCTGAAGGCACTGGCGCCGGTGATACCAGTGACGTTGATCAGCAGGTCGCTGGTGTCACTACGGGCCTGGGTATTGTCGTTGACCGCCAGGAACCAGTCCGTCTGGGTGATGGTGGTTCCAGACGGGGTGTACTGGTAAGCGAACAGGACGGCTTCGTTGGCCAGCAACGGATTGGTGCTGGCGCTGGCATTCCTGTCGGCGTAGGCGGCATTGACCGCACCGAGCAGGGTGTTTTGCCCGCTGACGATGCCACGGTTCCAGAGGTTCGTCGGCAACGCATTGAGGGAGATGCGATCGCCGCCGGTTGGATTGGTGGCAGTACCGGGCGTGAAGTCACGGATCCGGTCGAGGCTCAGACGGGTGGAGTGGGTGAAGGAGGGATAGAGGAAACGATCATCATTGGGTCCGCCGGTGAGTACGTCGGCCCCAAGGTTGCCGGTGATCTGATCCCTGCCGCCGGTGCTGCTTCCCGTTGGATCGCCGAAGATGATGTCGTCGGCACTGCCGCCAATGAGGGTGTCATTGCCGGTTCCGCCGCGCAGGTCAACCGGGGACGTCGAGTTGCTGAACGGGAACAGCAGGTTGTTGGAGGCGTCGTTGTCGTAGATCACGACTTCCGAGTTGCCGGCTCCGATCTGAGCGTTGACGCTGTTTTCGCTGAGCTTGATGAAGTAGCTCTCATTGCTCTCGACCTCGTTGTCACCGATGACGGTGGTCGTGAAGTTGAGGGCTGTCACACCAGGCTGGAAGGTGGCCAGGGCATTGGTGATCTGCTGGAAGTCGGTCTGTTCGGCCATCTTCGCGCCCAGGATGGTGTACCCATTCGGGATCACCAACGAGGTGCTGTACTTCACCGTGACCTGGCTGGTCTGGGCCTGCGAGAGCAGGATGCTGAAGTTCACCAGACGGGTGGTGCCGCTGTCGGTTTCGGCAACGGTGGCCAGCGGCGTGATTGAGATCGTCGGCCTGCGATCGTCGTCCTTGACACCGGAAGGATCGGGCAGGGGAATGCCGGAGGGATCCAGGGTCGGGTTGCCGGAGGGGTCGACCCTCGGGAACAGGCCGGTGCCGTCGTCGATCAGGGCGGAGATGCCGGAGGCATCGGTGCCCTGGGTGTTGCTGACGATCAGGCGGAAGTTTTCCCGGCCTTCGTAGACGCTGTCGTTGACGATCTGGCGGCGGACGAGCATCCGGGTTCCGGAGGCGTCGAAGACCGCGTTGTTGGAGGCGTCAAAGGTGCGCCAGACACCGCTGGGATCGCGGTACTGGAGAGGACCGGTGAGATCGGTGTTGGGCAGGGCACCTGAGGAATCACCGTTGAGACCCTTGAACTGAACGATCTGGTTGCGGCCACCGGTGATGGTCCAGAAGATGAATGGACCTCCTTCGTTGTAGGTGGTGCCGGAGACGACCAGCGGACGGTCGTCATCCTTGATGACACCCGACGAATCGGTGATGTTGCCGGAGGGATCGCGGCTGGGGTTACCGGAGGCATCGAGGG
>Ga0315900_10000916_pt1 | contig 47887 bp, 35 predicted proteins | sample LakEriMetagenome_FD_203521 | JGI IMG/M metagenome (GOLD analysis project Ga0315900, IMG submission 203521) | Freshwater fungal communities from buoy surface, Lake Erie, Ohio, United States - Buoy 12 MA114 | ecosystem: Environmental > Aquatic > Freshwater > Lake > Lake biofilm | place: USA: Lake... | reverse complement strand
GTGATGAGCCGCCTGTTTTACGCCCGCAAGAAACTCCAGGAACTCCTCAAAGATTGTTATGAACACGCCGCCTGAAGATTACGAACTGCTCCGCTGGCTGGACGGAGAGATGAACGAAGCCGAGACGGCCGCCTTCGAGGCGCGCCTCGCCGCCGAGCCGGCGCTGCAGGCCGAGGCCGACCTCATGAAGAGGCTCAGCAACGACCTGCGCAGCCATCTGCCGGCGGAGATGCCGGTGCCTTATGCCGACTTCTTCAACAGCCAGATCCAGGTGCGCCTGGCCCAGGATGAAAACACCCGGCCTGAGCCCGTCGTCTCCGGAGGCTGGTTCGGCTGGCTGCGCCTGCCCTGGCTGACCACGGCCTTTGCCACCGCCGCCCTGGCCCTGGCCGGCCTGGTTGCCTGGCAGAACAGCACCCTGGCGGGCGACGACGAACTGGTGCACAGCATTTATGTGCCCAAGGCCGGCGTGCAGGCCCGCAGCTTCCATTCCAGCGACGCCCGGGCCACGGTGCTGGTCCTCGACGGGCTGGAGGACATGCCCGCCGACCGCAAGATCGTCGGCTTCAACATCAGCCACGGCGAAGTGGACGAGGCCCTGGCCGCCACGACGCTGTTTGACGACCATGGCCGCGCCGTGGCGGTGATGTCCAAAAACGCCCGCAACGAGCCGCTGCTGCTCACCACCACGAATCCTCGCGGATGAAGCCCCTGGCCCTTCTCATCCTCCTGCCGGCCATGACCTGCCTTCACGGCCAGGAACCGCCGCCCGTGCAGCCGCTGCCGGTCAAAAAGCCCGCCACGGATGCGAAGGTTTGGGGTGCCCTGGTGTTTGCCACCAACGACGACGCCGAGGCCGCCGCCATGCCGAAGGTGGATGTGCCCGCCGAATTCGCCGACATTCCCTCAAGGCTGGGCAAGGTCTTTGAGTGGAAGCGATACGAAGTGATCGGCCAGCATCTCCAGGATGTCTTCCGCGAATACGAAAGCTGGGTGGTGCCCACGAAGGACCTGTTTCTCAAGGTGGACTCCAAGGGACCGGCGGAGGGAGGCGGCATGAACCTCCATCTCCAGTTCTGGCGCGACCAGCAGGTGCTGGTGAAGACGGACGCCGTGCTGAAGGCGGAAAGCCCGCTGTTCATCGCGGGCCCGAAATGGCGCCAGGGCAGGCTGCTGTTCGTCCTCGTGCTGCAGAAGGGCCGCTGATCCCGTCCGAAATCAATACCGGTCGTTCCTCACGTTCAGCTCCTTGCCGAAGAAGAAGGCCAGCACGGATCCGGCCAGCGCCCACTCAAAGAAGTGATCGGCCATGTTGACCATCAGGTCGCGGCCGGGCAGCTCAAACCAGATCCAGTCCGGCACGTCGGCAGCCAGTCCGACAAAGACGCCGATCGCGGCGGTGAAGCAGAGCTTGCCAGGATAGCTCATGGTCAGCTGGGACATCAGGACGGCCAGGATGATCGAGGCAAGCAGCGAACGCACGAAGCCCTGGATGAGGCCCCGGCGCATCGTCCATTCGGTCTTTCCAGGACGCACGATGGCATAGACGTAGGGGCCGTTGATGCAGGCCTGCTCATGCTTCCTCTCCAGCTCCGCCTGCTCCTCCTCCGAGGCCATGTCCAGCGCCTCGTGCTTGAAAGGCAGCACATAGATCCCCCGGCCGCGACCGGCGTTTTCCTGGATGACCTTGCCGACGGCGGCCTCATCCTTGAAATCGCTCATCCCCGCCTGATGCCAGCCAAGCTGGGTCCAGGAGATGAACCCCCAGGCAAAGGAGACCAAGGCGGTGAGAAGAACGGCAAAGACGGGTTTCATGGGTCGCAGAGTGCCGCCTTGTCGTTGGATCGCAAGCAGGGATGTCCTTTCCACCTTTCTGTCATGGCGGGCGCCACCGGTTGAAATTCTCGCCGAACCCGGCGGCAGGCGACCCGGCCAACTCCATTCCCGCCGGGAGAAAGCCTGCGCTGGCGACGTTTATGTCCGCCGTGATGCCTTCCGAATCCCCGACCCAGGTCCGCCGCCAGATACTGATCACCGCGACCCTTGTGGCCTTCCTGATGTACCTCGACCGCATCTGCCTGGCCAACATCATTGGTTCGGACTCCTTTCAAAATGACATCCAGCTCGCGCCGGGCCAGTCGGACTGGGTGAAGCTGGCCTTCTTTTGGGCCTACGCCATTTTCCAGGTTCCTGCCGGCTGGCTGAGCGACCGGTTTGGAGCCCGGGTGCTGATCACGCTTTACATCGCCGCGTGGTCGCTCTTCACCGCCGCGACCAGCCTTGCCACCGGCTTCGCCACGCTGTTTGTCGCCAGGCTCTTCTGCGGCCTGGCCGAGGCCGGCTACTATCCGGCAGGGAGCAGCCTGCTCACCCGCTGGGCGCATGTGGAGAGTCGCGGCCTTGCCAGCAGCGTCATCTCCTGGGGTGGCCGCGTCGGCGGTGCCGTGGCCCCCGGCCTCACCGCTTATGTCATCCTGTCCGCCGGGGACTGGCGCTGGGCGGGCTGGATTTACGGAGCCGCGGGTGTCCTGGTCGCCGCCGGATTCTGGAAGGTGTTCCGCGATCATCCGCGCGAGCATCCAGGCTGCAATGCCGCCGAGATCAGCCTGCTGGCCGAGGGACGCGGCGACTTCCTGCCCGTCAAGGATCCGCCCCGCCGATTCCCGCTGCGCGCCGCCTGCCGAAGCGGCAACCTCTGGATGGCGAACGCCGTGCAGTTTTTCACCAACATCGGCTGGGCCTTCCTCGTGCTCTCGCTCTCCGACTACCTCAAGCAGGCGAAGCATCTCGACGACCAGGCCGCCGGCTGGATCACCACCGCCGCACTTTCCATCGGCATCCTCGCCCTGCCGCTCGGCGGTGCGCTGACCGACGCGATCTCGCGCCGGAAAGGCAGGCGCCTGGGCCGCATGCTGCCGATGTCGCTCACCAAGTTCGCCGCCGCCGCCTGCTATCCGCTCGCCCTCTGGACCGACTCGCCCTGGGGCATGGCGGCGGCTTTCGGCCTGGTGGCCTTCTTCGCCGACATCGGCCTGCCCGCCATGTGGACCACGATGCAGGACATCAGCGGCAGGCATCAGGCGCAATTGTTCGGCTGGGGCAACATGTGGGGCAACATCGGCGCCGGGCTCATGCCCCTGCTGTTCACCGCCGCCCTCAGGGCCTACGACACCAATCATGACTATCATGAGGGCGTCTGGCTCTGCGCGGCGGCCTTCGTCTTCGCCGGACTCTTTGCCCTCGGCGTCAATGCGGAGAAGCCCGTGGTTGCAGAATCCTGACACGCCAGCCATTCACGACCATGAAGAGACTGATCCTGCTGCTCGGCCTCACGGCAGCCCTGCGGGCCGCCGAACCGCCTAACCTCATCTTTGTTCTCTGCGACAACCTGGGCAACGGCGACGTTCGCTGCTTCAACCCGCGGACGCGTCACCGGACGCCCAACCTCGACCGCATGGCGGCCGAGGGCACGCGCTTTACCAGCTTCTATTCCGCCAGCGGCGTCTGCACGCCCAGCCGTGCCGCCCTGATGACCGGCTGCTACCCGCGCCGCGTTCACATGCACGTCAGCGCCACCGGCGGGGCCGTGCTCCAGCCCGTCGCCGCGCGCGGCCTGAACCCGTCGGAAACCACCCTAGCCGAGGTCGTGAAGCAGGCGGGCTACACGACCCACATCATCGGCAAGTGGCACCTCGGTGACCAGCCGGAGTTCCTGCCCACGCGCCAGGGCTTCGATCATTTCTTTGGCATCCCCTACAGCGATGACATGACCCGCGACAAGAAGCCGGATCTCTGGCCCGAGCTGCCCCTGATGCGTGATGAAAAAGTCATCGAGGCGCCGGTGGACCGGGATTACCTGACCCAGCGCTACACCGAGGAGGCCGTGTGTTTCCTGGAGGCCAGCCGCAGGCGGCCCTTCCTGCTTTATCTGCCCCATGCCATGCCGGGCAGCACCAGCGATCCCCATGCCAGCCCCGCTTTCAAGGACAAGTCCGCCAACGGCCACTGGGGCGACAGTGTGGAGGAGCTCGACGAGTCCATGGGGAAAATCCTCGCGGCGTTGAAGCGGCTGGACCTGGATGAAAAGACGCTCGTCATCTGGACCTCCGACAATGGAGCGCCCCAGCGCAAACCGCCGCAGGGCAGCAACGCGCCTTACCAGGGCTGGGGCTACAACACCAGCGAAGGCGCGATGCGCATGCCGATGATCGCCCGCTGGCCCGGCAGGATCCCCGCCGGACGCGAGTGCCGCGAGCTCTGCTCGATGCTCGACATTCTGCCGACCTTTGCGGCGCTTGCCGGAGCATCGCCGCCACGGCAGGCCATCGACGGGCATGACATCCGTCCCTTGCTGATGAATGAGGCGGACGCTCGCTCGCCCACCGATGAAAAGGGCTTTTTCTATTATCACATGGACCAGCTTCAGGCGGTGCGAAGCGGGCCCTGGAAGCTTTACCTGCCGCTCAAGGCGAAGCGCGGCAACCTGAGCAACAAGCGTGAACCCTCACCGCTCCGGCTTTTCAATGTGCGCGATGATGTCAGCGAGGAGCAGGACGTGTCGGCACAGCATCCGGACATCGTGGCGCGCCTGACCCGCTTGGCGGAGGCGGCGCGCAGGGAGATTGGCGACGAGAACCAGCCGGGCTCCGGACAGCGTCCAGCCGGACACAGTGAAAACCCGACGGCCAGAGTTCCCTGAAAATCGGAGCCCGCTGGCCCGGAGTGCGGAACTCCGATTCCGCAGCAGCGCGAACGCAGAGGAAACGCGGAGTCATTTTCAGCTTTGTTCGAATCTTTGGATAGGTCCCTTCATCGGGTTGAAGTAAGGGTGAGGAAGTTTCGTGCACAGCACCCAACCCCACAACTGTGCGCCCTGGCCCCGGCACCCTGCACTGGACATTTCAAACCGCGCCCGCTAGCTCTGTGCCCGCCGCCTCCCATGCCCGCCCTCCGTCACCGCCTGCCCCCGATCCTGGCATGGGCAGGCCTTCTGCTCTTCACCCACACAGCGGCGGAAGACACGCTGACCGGCGACTGGGGAGGCCTGCGCAAACGCCTGGCTGATGCCGGCCTGCAGTTTCAGGCCAGCTACACCGGATCGGCCATCGAACACCTGGCCGGCGGCTTTCGTCGCGGCCTCGACAGCCAGGGCCTGTTGGATGTGTCCCTGGAGCTCGACCTGGAGAAGGTCATCGGCTGGCAGGGCGCGCGGTTTCACGCCGAAGGCCTCTGGCTTCAGGGATCCGACCCTTCCTCCGCCTACATCGGCAACTTCGATGAAGTCAGCGGCATCGCGGGCGTCGCCACGGCACGCCCCTACCAGATCTGGCTTCAGCAGCGGCTCCTCAACGACCGGGTGAGCCTCAAGGCGGGCTGGGTGACGCTCGACGTGGATTTCATGAACTCCACGGGCGCCAACCTGTTCACGAACGCCTCCTTCGGCTCCCCCGTTCAGACCTGGAACGGCAACTTCACCGCCCCTGTTTATCCCGTGGCGGCCTTGGGCGCCGCCCTAGAATGGAAGGTCGATGATCGTCATGAGCTTCAATTCGGCGTCTATGACGGCGACACCGGCGGCGAACGCAGCAACCTGCGAACTTCCAACACCCGCGTGGCCGGCGATGACGGAGCAGCGATCCTGCTCGAGTTTTCGAGATCCTACACGCTGGCGGGCCGAAGAGGCACCTGGAAGCTGGGTTCAGGCTGGAACACCGGTCTGACCACCATCAACGACACCGGCGAAATGAGCCACGGCAACGGCCATGCCTACGTCATCATCGACCAGACGCTTCTCGATGGAATCCCCCAGGATGCGGACGACCGGCTTGCGATGTTCACCCGGCTGGGCTGCGCCCCCTGGGCGGAACGCAGCGTCGTGGACTTCTCCCTCGACTTCGGGTTCACGGGTGCCGGATTCCGGAAAGGCGACCTGTGGGGTGCGGCGGTGACTTACGTGAGCTTCAGCGGCAGCTTTGTGGCCGCGCAGGCCGGTGCAGGCACCTTCAGCACGACCCGTGAAACCACGCTCGAGCTGACCTACAAGACCTCGCTTGCGGAATGGCTGACGCTGCAGCCGACTCTGCAATACGTCATCACGCCGCAGGATGGTGCGCCGGACGCCACCGTACTGGGCCTGGTGATGGGCGTGACCTTTTGACCTGCCGACAAAAAAACCCAGGGTTTGAGCCCTGGGTTTCAAAGTGTATCTGGCTTCGGCTTACTTTGCCGGTTGAGGAGCAGCACCCTCAGCCTTCGCCGTCGTGGGACGCTTGGTCGTCAGGTCCAGCAAGTCGCGCATGATGTTGACCGCCTCCAGCTTCATCGGCTCAAGGCCATAGGGGAACTTGGCGGCGGCAGGCTCGGCCTCCTCGTCGTCGTCACGCTTGGCCATCCTCATGCCGGTGCTCTGCTCGCGGGTGAAGTCGGACTCGATGACGAGGTCAGGCTTGTCGACGTTGTCGAGGGTGAGGTGGTAGACCTTGAAACCTTCCTTGTTCTTGGCGGCGATCTCCTTGACCCGGGCGGAGCGCTCCGCGTCCTGCTTCTCACGGCGGGCCTTGGTCTCGGCCGTCTCCTTCTGACGCTCGGCAAGGTTCAGCGACACCGTGTTGCGGTCGATGCGGTCCTTCAGACGCTTCGATTCGTCGACGATGTACTGGAACTCGGGATTGGTCTTCACCCGCTCATCCATGCGCTTGGCAAGGTCGGCGACCGGGAAGCCCTTTTCGTTGATCAGGTTGTACTTCCGCGCCGGGATCGTGTCGTAGGGCAGCGGGTTGTCGGCGGAGGCCTCGCCGATGTCGAGCACGTCACGGATGGAGGGCAGCACGAGATCGGGTTCAACGCCCTTGAGCTGGGTGGAGCCGCCGGCGATGCGGTAGAACTTCTGAATCGTCACCTTGAGGTTGCCGGCCCTGTCTTTTTTCGCGTAGAACGGCATGAAACGCTCCACCGGCAGGATGGTCTGGACGGTGCCTTTGCCGAAGGTGGACTTGTCGCCCACGATCAGGGCCCTGCGGTAGTCCTGCAGAGCGGCCGCCAGAATCTCCGAGGCGGAGGCGCTGGTCTTGTCGGTCAGCACGATCATCGGGCCGTCGTAGAAGGCCTTCTCATTTTCACATTCACGGAAGGAGATCCGGCCCTGCCAGTCCTTGGCCTGAACGACGGGACCGGAGGGCACGAACAGGCCCGTCAGGCGGATGGCCTCCTCGAGGGAGCCGCCGCCATTGCCACGAAGGTCGAGGACCAGGCCGTCGATCTTCTCCTTGATCAGGCGCGCCAGGAGCTTCTGCACGTCGTCCGTGGTGGAGACCGTGCCGTTCTCCATGTCGGCGTAGAAGGAGGAGAGGTTGATCCAGCCCAGTTTCAGCGGCTGCTTGCCCTCTTCGGCCGGGGTGACGAGCATCTCGGCGTTGGCCAGCTTCTCCTTCAGCTCCACCTCGCCGCGCACGATGGACACGATCTTTGTGGCGCCGGGGTCCGCCGCCGGGTTGATGCGCAGGCGCACGGTGCTGCCGTCCTTGCCGCGGATCATGTCCACGATCTTCTGCAGCTTCATGTACTTCGTGTCCACAAACTCCGCCTCGCCCTGGGCCACGCCGATGATCTTGTCGTTGAGCTTCAGCTCACCCTGCTTGTCCGCCGGACCGCCGACCACAATGCCCTGGATCTGCGCCACGTCGTCGACCAGACCGAGAAGGGCGCCGATGCCGACGAGCTTGTGCTTCATGGAGATGTTGAAGCTGTCCGTCTCCGTCGGGCTCATGTACTCGGTGTGCGGGTCATAGGCCGTGGACAGGCTGGACAGGAAGAAGTCGACGATGTCCTCCTGGTCGTTCTCGTTGATGCTTTCCAGGAGGCGGTCGTAGTCCTTCTGCACGCGCTCGACCGGCGTCTCCTCCTTCTCCTTCTCCTTTTTCTCCTCGGTCTTGGCGACATCTGCGTCCGCTTTCTTCTCGGCAGGCTTTTCAGCGGCGGTTTTGGCGGCCTTCTCCGCCTTCTTCTTCGCCTCCTCGGCCTTGGCGTCGTCAGCCAGCTTTTCCTGCAGCATGTTCTCCTCGAGGATGTCGAGCCAGAGCTTGTCCTGCTCGGCCACGTTCTTCGGATAGGGCGCCTTGTCGCGCTTCAGCTCCACGGTGCGCTTGGAATCAAAAGTGAACTTGTGGCCGACCAGGGATTTCTTGACGAAAGCAAGGCGTTCCTGGACGCGCTGCTTGTAGATGTCGTAGATCTCGATGGCGGGGCTGATGTTCCGCATCAGCACATGATCATCGAGGGTGGTGTCATACTTGGACTTGAGCGTGTCCACGTCTTCCTGGGTGAAGAAGATGTGCCTGAAATCGAGCAGGTTCAGGTAGTTCTGCAGGAGCTTGGCGGACAGCTCGTCATCAAAGTCACGGTGCGAATAGTGCTGGCTCTGCAGCATGTAGGCCACATGCATGGCCACCTGGCCAAAGTTCGTCTCGGCGCGCAGGGGAAGAGCCGGGGTGATGACCGCCAGGGTGGCAGCCACGAGGGACAAGGGGGTGCGAATCATGACTTGGGGGCTTCTCAAATACGCTCTAGGGCCGTGAATATGACGGCTGATTTTGCGGGTTGCCGCCGGAATTGTCCACCTGTTTCCCTTGGGCGAAAGGATTTCAGGCCCCTGCATCCCGCCCAGGAATCCCCGGTGTTCCCGTTGGACAGCGCCCGCAGATTCCAGAAACATGACCGACCCAGGCCATGACCTACCTCGACGCCAACGCCACCACGCCCGTGCTGCCGGCCGTGCTTGAGGCCATGCTGCCCTGGCTGACCCAAAAGTATGCCAACGCCTCCGCCGGCCACGCCGGGGGCAGGCAGGCCCGCAGGGCGGTGGAAACGGCCCGCGGCCAGGTGGCGGAGCTCATCGGCGCACGCAGCGAAGAGGTCATCTTCACCAGCGGCGCCACGGAGGGCATCGCCAGCGTGCTGCTCTTCGCCCAGGCCGAATGGCCGGACCGCCCCCTTCTGGTCACCAGCGCCGTTGAACACGCCGCCGTCGTGGAAGGCGCCGCACGCTGGGAACAACGTGGCGGCAGGGTCAAACGCATCCCCGTGGACGCCCAGGGCCTACTCAACCTTGATGCCTTCAAACAGGCCCTGGAACCGGGTCGCACGGCCCTGGTGTCCATGATCTGGGGCAACAATGAAACCGGCGTCCTCAGCCCCATGGCGGACATCGTCGAAGCCGCCCATGCCGCCGGCGCCCTGGTCCATGCGGATGCCGTGCAGATGGCCGGCAAGCTGCCGGTCAATGTCCGGCAGGTGCCGGTCGATTACCTCAGCCTCAGCGGTCACAAGATGTACGCCCCCAAAGGTTGCGGCGCCCTCTGGGTCAGCCATCAGGCTCCTTTTCGCCCGCTACTCGTCGGCGGCGGCCAGGAATCCGGACGCCGCAGCGGCACCGAAAACGTCCCGGGCATCGTCGCCATGGGCAGGGCGGCGGTTGAATCGCTTGCCTGGCTGCACCAGGACGGCCCTGCCCAGATGGCGGCGCTGCGCGATGCCTTGGAGGATCAATTCCTCACGCGCCTGCCCGGCTCCATCATCCATGGACGCGAAGCTCCGCGCCTGCCCAACACAACCAGCGTCTGCCTGCCCGGGGTGGATGCCGCCGGCATGCTCATCCTGCTCGATCAGCGCGGCGTCGCCTGCTCGGGAGGGTCCGCCTGCCACACGGCCGCCCTGCACCCCTCGCCTGTCCTGGAAGCCATGGGCTGCAGCGCCGGGGAAGCCGCCTGCACCCTGCGATTTTCGCTCTCACGCCTGAACACCCGCGACGAAGTCCTCGCGGCAGCGGACACCGTGCTCCAGGCCGCCCGGCACCTTGACGAACAGAAGAACCTGTCCGTCATCTGAAGGGACGTGCCCGGCGCCGGGCCGGAACTTTCTCTTCGCCTGCATCTTTGGCGTTGACGCCCGCGCCCATGTCTCCATACATACCGCCGTCCTGCCGCCCCGTGCGGAAGGTTTTGGTGAGGTGGCTGAGTGGTCGAAAGCACATCTTTGCTAAAGATGCGTAGCCTTATCCGCTACCGAGGGTTCGAATCCCTCCCTCACCGCCATTTTTTGCCCAGAAGGGCAACACCCCTGCTGATCCCGTGGATGACAGGCATCCGGACAAAATCAGGAGGCTAACTCAAAACCGTCCTGATTCCATGCCAGCGGCATGCTGCAGTAGTTCTCGCCATTGGCTTCCGATGCTGAATAAGCGAGTCCTCCGAGAGATTCAGACTTACGCCATCCCTATGGAGATAAACCTGCCTCATTGCACAGGCCGACACCACTCTTGAGCAAGGTAACCGCCCTTACCGTGATGCCTTGTTTTTGCAGGCTTTGGTGGCTACCCCTCAAGGACTCGAACCTTGAACAACAGAGTCAGAATCTGTTATGTTACCATTACACCAAGGGGTAGTGTGCGCGTTTGCGGCAGGTATACTGGCACGGCTCAGCGGGGTGTGCAAGGACGGAAACAGGTCCGCCCGGAAGCAGGGCCCCAAAACTGGCACTGGCCGGGGTTCCTTCCATCCTGAGGCCCGGCGGATGACAGGCCCGGACAGAAACCTGACGGCGGCTCACTCGCGGATGCGGTCGAGCTGGGCTCCCAGGGAAGCAAGCTTGTCGTCCAGATGCTCGTAGCCACGGTCGATGTGGTAGAGGCGGTTCACGTCGGTGCGGCCCTCGGCAACCAGGCCGGCCAGGACCAGGGCGGCGGAGGCACGCAGGTCGCTGGCCATCACAGGAGCCCCCTTCATGCGACCACCCCCGCGAATGCGGGCCGTGGCGCCCTGGAGATCGATGTCGGCCCCCATGCGCTTCATTTCCGCCACATGCATGAAGCGCTGCGGGAAGATGGTTTCGGTGATGGTGGAGACGTCGTTGATGACGCAGGCCAGAGCACAGAACTGCGCCTGCATGTCCGTGGGAAAGCCGGGGTAACAGAGGGTGGTCAGGTCGAAGCCCCTGGCGGCGGGGTTGGGCGCGATGCTGATGCTGTCCTTGGCGATCTCCATGGGGAAGCCGCATTTTTTCAGCACCTCGATGACCGTCTTGAGATGCTCGGGGATGACGCGGCGGATGCTGATGCCCTCGCCGATCATCGCCCCGGCGCAGAGGAAGGTGCCGGCCTCAATGCGGTCGGGGATGACGGTGTGCTCGGCGCCGTGCAGCTCCTTGACGCCCTCGATGACGATGCGGTTGCTGCCCGCGCCTTCGATCTTCGCGCCCATCTTGATCAGAAAATTCGCCAGGTCCTCCACCTCGGGCTCGGCGGCGGCCCCCTCGATGATCGTGGTGCCCTTGGCGAGCACGGCGGCCATCATGACGTTGTCGGTGCCGAGCACGGTCGATCCATGCTTGCCCATGAGGTTCATGGTGGAGCCCTTGAAGGATTTCTTCGGCGCATTGACGCGAATGTCGCCGCCGTCCACCTGGATCTCGGCGCCCAGGGCCTCGAGACCCTTCAGGTGCAGGTCCACCGGGCGGTCGCCGATGACGCAGCCGCCGGGCAGGGAGACGGTGCATTTGCGCAGACGGCCCGTGAGCGGTCCGAGCACGCAGATTGAGGCGCGCATTTTACGCACCAGGTCATAGGGGGCGACCGACTTGATCTTCTCCGCCTTCACCACCACCACGCCGCTGGCGCGTTCCACCTCGGCGCCCAGTTCGCCCAGGATGCGGACCATGTAGTTGGTGTCGCTCAGGTCCGGCACGCGGCGGATGGTGCAGGTGTCCTGCGTCAGCAGCGTGGCCGCGAGGATGGGCAGCGAGGAATTCTTGCTGCCGCTGATGTTGACCCGCCCCTTCAGGGGCGCGCCGCCGTGAACGATGAGTTTTTCCATGTGGTTTCGCTCGTCTTTGGCGTGCCCGGGCCGGGTGGCAAGCGGGAAAGCAGCCGATCACTTCAGCGCCCGCCGGAGCAGGTTGGCGGTGATCTGCTGCACCCTGCGGTCGGTGCCGTGGGGCCGGGAGTAGTGGCTCCAGACCGGCATGTGCCCCGGCGGCTTGCTCAAACCCTGAGCCCACCAGATGGTCGAGGCGTTGAAGATGAAGTTCCCCTTCGGACCGTCGAAGATGACCGCCAGCCAGTGCTGGGGATTGCGGCCGCCCTGGAAGGCGGTGCCGGCGGCCAGAATCTCCAGCCCGGGCAGGTCCGCCGGGGGATCGCCGTGATATTCCCAGCCAATCATTCCAGGCACGGAGTCACCGGCCTTCATGCCGGTGTCGGCAAACACCCAGTGCTCCGGCTTCACGCAGGTCCAGTCGCCGCCGCCGTTGACGGGGTCGATGTTGCGCACTCCCATGAGGTAGCCTTCATCCGGCCCCCGATGCGGGTAGGGGCCATGGTCCTTCTCACGATCCACGGCGTACTTGTAATCCCCGCCATAAGGGCCGCCGCGGAAGATGCGCCGGTTCGGCACACCGTCGGCATTGGTCGAAAACGGCGTCACCCAGCAGACGGAGTTTCCCGACAGGAACAGCAGGTTCACCCCGGCGTCGCGCATCTTCGCCACGCTGTCATGCTGGCGGATGTCCCAGTATTCGTCATGGCCGATGCTGATGAAGGCGCGGCACTTCAGCCCATGGTCAGGCGTGATCATGTCGGCGTTGGAGCAGTAGCTGACGTCGTAGCCCTGCTGCTCCAGCCAGAAGGCGGCGGGGAACTCGAAGCACAGCCACTCGCCGCTGCCCACCGACTGCGGGTTTTCATAAATCTGGGCGTACTTCGCGTAGGGCCGGTCAAAGCTCACATCCGACCACGGCCCCTGGTTGCCCTTCGGGTCGGTGTAGAGCGAGTAATTGTCAGGCCATTTGTTATACGCCTGCCAGGTGTTGTCGCTGCACTGGAAGAGGATGTCGGCCGGGCGGTCATCGGTGACGATGAACACGACGTAGCTCTGCCAGTAAGGCTCGTCGGCGGAGGCAGGGAGGGTGGTAAGACGGCCGAGATAAACGCCGCTGACCCAGTCGGCCGGGATGGTGAGCGAGGTGGTCTTCTCCCAACGGCATTCACGCAGACGCTTCGGGCCGATGCCCGGCACCGGCTGCGGCCCGCCCTCAAAGGGGCCCAGCTCGGTCATGAGCCTGGCGCCCTTGCCGCCATACCAGCCGGTGCGGAAGATCTCGATCTTGAACCGCGCCGCCGGCTGGGTGCTGACAAAGAAGTCGATCACCTCCCCGGCCTTCACGGACTGGCGCGAGCAGTAGCCCTCGATGAAGGCCGAGCGGTAGCCGCCGCCGTCGAGACGCATGCGGGTGAGCTGCCAGTCGTCGGAGCCCGGCCGGGCGTTTTCCTGCTGAATCACATTCATGAGCAGCAATAAGCGTGAAGCCGTGCGCTCCTTTCGCTCCCCGGCGGAACAAGGGCCGGGAACGGCATAAAAAGCGTTTCCCAGGAAGGGAGAACGGCCTTTGTATGAGACCGCCCGTCGCCCAACCAACTCTGCGTTCCCAACCGACATGCCCCTGAAGACCCTTCCCTGCCTGCTCGCCGTCAGCCTGGCCCTCCTTTCCACCTCCTGCAAGCCGGGGCCCTCGGCTCCCGCCGCCACAGGCCGGCCGAAGGTGGCGCTGGTGATGAAGTCGCTGGCGAACGAGTTTTTCCAGACCATGGCCGAGGGCGCGAAGAAGCACCAGGCCGCCCATGCCGGCGGCTACGAGCTGATCGTCAACGGCATCAAGAACGAGACCGACCTCGCCGAACAGGTCGGCCTGGTCGAACAAATGATGGCGCAGGGCGTGCAGGCCGTCGTCATCGCCCCGGCGGATTCGAAGGCGCTGGTGCCGGTGCTGCGACGTGCGCAGGCCGACGGCGTGCTGGTCATCAACATCGACAACAAGCTGGACTTGGAAACGCTCAAGGAGGCAAGGCTCGTCGCGCCCTTTGTCGGTCCGGACAATCGCGCCGGGGCCCGGGCCGTGGGCGAGGTGCTGGCGAAGAAGCTCCAGGCCGGGGACGAGGTCGCAATTCTCGAAGGCGTCACCACCGCCTTCAACAGCCAGCAGCGCCGAGCCGGGTTCGAGGACGCCATGAAGGCAGCCGGCATGAAGGTTGTCGCCGTTCAGAGCGGCCAGTGGGAGATGGAGAAGGCCAACGGGGTCGCCACCGGCATCCTGGCCGCGCATCCGAACGTGAAGGCCCTGCTCTGCGCCAACGACAACATGGCGCTGGGAGCTGCCGCCGCCGTGCAGGCCGCCGGCAAGACCGGCCAGGTGCAGATCATCGGCTTTGACAACATCGCCGCGGTCAAGCCGCTGCTCGCCGACGGACGCCTCCTCGCGACCGCCGACCAGCACGGCGACCAGCTGGCCGTGTTCGGCATCGAGGCCGCGCTGAAGATTCTCAAGGACAAGGCCACGCCCGCCGATCAGCAGACGCCCGTGGATGTGGTGACGAAGTGAACGGGGAAGGCAGAACTTCGAAATTCGAATTTCGATGTTCAGAAAGCCAACAGGGCGTGAGCCTCTGAGAATTCGGCATCGTGACCGAACACCTGATCAAACCGCGACATGGGTGAGTTGGATGCGCATGCCAAGTGCCGCGTGAATCATGTCAATGGAGGTACAGATTCTTGGGTGTGCAGCATGTTTCAGCAGACGAGCCAGGACGCGTCGAACAAGCGAAGCAAAGTAGCCGAGCGGGCGATCCGGCAGACTGAAGCGCCCACGAACTCCGGGAGCCCTTCCTGCCAGCGCAGGCCTCTCGCTCATCTCGACGGAGCGAGATGGCCACTCTGCTGGCGCCAGCCTCGCTGCCCCCCATGATGCGTTGCCACCTGCTGCGTCGGGGCCGAAGAAGAAGACCATGGGTGATGCGCCTAGGTGATCGGTTGCGTGGGTGCAAGTGGCGGAGGATGAGGCAGCCTTGGGAAGGTCCAAGAAGCCAATGATCCAAAAATTTCCAAGATTCAAAGGCTCCATGGGAATCGCCATGAACACGCAGAGGTCTTCGTCTCTCCCCAAGCAGCGATGGGCTTCAGCTCGTCACAAGCCGTTTTGAGCCCAGCAGCGCAGAAGACCTCCCACGCGGTCACGAGCTCAAGCTCATGACAACTGATGAATCCGTCATCATGACTAAATGCCGAACCAGCCCGTTTTCCGGGTGAGTTTGGCGCGCTTGCCAAGTGCCAGATGCATGTTGCTCAGACTTCGAGTCTCAGACCTGCCTGATGTCAAACCCGGCCAGCCAGGGCGCGGTGATCTGCGGGGGCATGCCGCCGAAGGGCTGGTAGGCCGGAAGCTGGATGATGCTCATGCTGTGCGGCTGGGAGGCGATGAAGAACATCGCTTCCGCGCAGTCCTCCGTGGTGATCATCGCGCTCTTGTGCTCGGCCGTCGGCTGCACCGGACGCTTTTTCACCAGGGGTGTGTCGGCCTCGCCCGGGGCGTATTCGGAGACGACGATGCCCTGGGCGTTGAGCTGCATGCGGGCGGTGAAGAGCATGCCATGCACGGCCCACTTGCTCGCCGTGTAGGGCACGCCGGCGAAGGAGTCGAAGCCATGGCCTGCGGTCGAGGACACCACGACGATGCGTCCGCCACCGTTGGCCGCCATGGGCCTGGTCACGGCCTGGATCATGTTGGCGACACCGATCACATTGATCTCGAGAACCCTGTGCCAGCTCTCCTCGGTCACCAGCCGGGCCGGATCGGCATGGGCGAGGAACCGGTCCGGCGTGTTGATGCCCGCGGTGTGGATGAGGGCGAATGGAGCGCCATGCTGAAGCACCGTCTCCATGGCGGAGGCGACGCTGGCGGTGTCCGCCACATCGCAGACCACCGGGATGATGCGCGGGGACAACCCGGCGGTTTCCTGCAGCGATTCAAGGGTGCGGCCGAAGACAAAGGTTTTGGCGCCGGCTTCGGCAAAACGCTTCGCCGCAGCCTGCCCCATGCCGCCACCGCCGCCGGTGACGATGACAATTCGATCAGTCCAGTTTGGATCCATGTTTTCATCCTAGCGGGATCATCCCTGACGTCCACAGCGGGATGCCCTGCCCTGGCAAATCCGGCGTCGAGGCGGTTCCGGCGGCAGGTTTCAGGCGCAACAAAACCGGTGCAGAATCCGCCGACGTCGGCTAGTTAGGCCTGCATGTCCAAGTCCGAGTCCCATTCCCCGCTGACGGGCAGCCTGCTGCTGGCCTCGCCCTCGTTGCGTGATCCGAACTTCAACCGTTCCGTCATCTATCTCGCCGCGCACTCAGAAGAGGACGGCAGCTTCGGGTATGTGCTCAACCGCCCGCTTGAACAAAAGGTGGCCGACCTGCTGCCCGATCAGGAGCTGGGCGCCCTGGGCCGCGTCCAGGTCTTCATCGGCGGCCCCGTGTCCACCAACAAGCTCGCCTTCGCCTCCCTGCACTGGAGCCGGAGCAGCGGCACCCTTCACTGCAAGACGCATCTGTCCGTCCACGACGCCATGCACGAGCTGAGCATGGGTCATGACGTGCGCGGCTTCGTGGGCTATTCCGGCTGGAGCAAGGGACAGGTCGAAAGCGAGATCCAGCACCGCTCCTGGATCGTCACCAGCCCCGTCAGGCAGGTGCTGACCCTGAAGCCCGAGGCAGGTCTCTGGAACAGCCTCCTGGAGAGCATGGGACCGGTTTACCAGCTCATTTCACGCACGCCTGACAAAGTGGAGCTGAACTGAGCTGAACGCAGCGTGCGGCTTGTGTCCGAAGCCCAACCAGCCAGGGTTTGCCGGGGAACAATCCAGGCGGCCGCTTTGTTAAAGACCGCAGGTCAATCGTGTGTTTACTGGCCTCATGCCCCGGTTTTCCGACTCCAGGTTCCGTGCCTGGCCCATCCTCTTCCTTCTCCTCAGCCTTTCCGCCGGTCTGCTGCCCGCCCAAACCGGCCTGAAGCTGCGGCTGGTGCCTGAAACCACGGCAATCGTCCCTGGGCAAAGCTTCCGAGTCGGCCTGTTCATCCAGCATGAAAAAGGCTGGCACACCTACTGGCGCCAGCCGGGCATCGTCGGCGTGCCCACCACCCTGGACTGGCAGCTGCCCGAGGGTTTCAAGGCCGGCCCGCTTGAATACCCCGAGCCGGAGGCGACGAAGATGTTCCAGATCAAGGCCCAGGGTTATGAGCGCGACGTGCTCCTGCAGACGGAAATCCAGGCCCCGGCCGGCCTGAAGCCCGGCGGCAGCGTCACTCTGCGGGGGCGGGCGGCCTGGATGTGCTGCGCCAACACCTGCCACCCGGGCACCCAGGAGCTCAGCCTCAGCCTGCCCGTGGAGGCGGTCAGCAGCTCCGATCCGGCCTGGCAGCCACGGTTTGCCCAGGAAAGAGCGCGTTACGCCCAGCCCTCCGACGCCTGGTCGGCCGAGGCCAGCGAGGAGGGCTTGAACGTCACCCTGACCCTGAGGCCGGCCTCGGGCAAAGCCCGCCCGTTCGCCGCCTCCGACCCCCGGCCTAACATCTTGTTTTTCACCGAGGACGGCTGGATCAACAGCGACCAGGACCAGCGGATCGAGGCCGGCCGGGACGGCTCCCTGACCCTGCGTCTGATCCGTGCGGAGGTCTTCCTGGGAAAAAAGACGCCGGACAGGCTCCTGGGCGTGGTGCAAAGGGAAGGCGGATGGCACAGGGATGGCTCCCTGCGAAGCATGACGATTCAACCCTTGCTAAGACGCTGAACCCGCTGTCCGTTCCTGACACAGAGTTGATTTGGCCATAAAAACCACTAAACCTCCCCGAACATGAAAGGCATCCTCATCCTTATCCTAGCTGCGGCGGTCGGCTACCTCTCTTATGAATACGCCTACCCGGTGCTTGCCAACTATGTGAAGTTTGAAAAGCACAAGAAGGAGGTCGCCGTCGCCCCGGCACCCGCACCGGTGAAAAAGAAGGAGGTCGCTGTTGTCCAGCCTCCCAAGCCGAAGATGGAGCCCAAGCCGGAGACGCCGAAGCCCATGGCTCCCGAACCCAAGCCGGAGCCCATGCCTGATATGCCCAAGCCCGTGGTCGATCCCAACGCCTTCGTGGCCCCGGTGCTGCCCAGCCTTCAAGAGCGCACGGAAAACTGGGCCAAGCTGCCCGCCTCCGCCTTCCCCCGTCCTGTCACCATCAAGCGTGACCTGACCCTGAGCATGAAAATGGGTGCCAACACCGCCTCCACCCAGGTCAAGGCCGGCGGCACCATGATCGCCCGCGGCCAGGATGGGCTCAACATCCTCGTCTCCCCCATGAAAGCCTCCGTCGCCCTGGACGACACGAACTTGAAGGAGATCCTCAACGCCGGTTACGAAAACTGGAAGATCGCCTACATCGCCAGCCTGAAGCGTGCCCACGAGTATCGCCTCGCCGCAGGGGAACGCGCGAAAAACGCGCCTGCCAGCACGAAGGGCAGCGCCGCCAAGGCGGGGAACGACAAGCCGACCAAGGACAAGGATGGCACCTATCCCCTCCTGATCGCCAGCATGAAGTCCGGCCAGGTCACGGAAATCAAGCCCGATGCCATCAAGGAATGGAGCGACCCCGTCCTGGAGGAAGGCATCTGGAAGGTCAACGTGAAGTACGAAACCATGACCATGTTCGGCAAATTCGACACGGAGGCCCAGGCCCAGATCAAGAACGGCGTCGTGGAGAAATGGATCTACACAGGCTCCGGCGAGGTCGTTCCCTGAAGCCTCCCCCTCCTGATTCAGCCCGGCCCTCCGCCCCGTTGCGAGGCCGGGTTTTTTCTTGTCAAAAACCTGCACCTTCAGGTCAGAAAAGCGGTCCGGTTTTGGCTTTTCGCGCTGGTGACAGCAGGCTAGTAAAGACCGTCCCCGCCCAACCCTCCCTCACCGCATGAAACGTTACGCCCTCGGCATCGACTACGGCACCAACTCCTGCCGTTCACTGCTCATTGACCTCGACAACGGCGTTGAGGTTGGCTCGGCCGTCTTCCCTTATCCAAGCGGTGAAATGGGCATCCTGCTGGACCCGAAGGACCCGCACGTCGCCCGCCAGAACCCGCAGGACTATCTCGACGGATTGGAAAATGTCACGCGCCGCGCCCTTCTCCAGGCGACGGCCGCCATCCCCGGCTTCGAACCCGCCCAGGTGCTCGGCATCGGCATTGACACCACCGGCAGCACGCCGATCCCCGTCAACCGTGAAGGCACGCCGCTCGGGCTGCTGCCCGAGTTCAAGGACAACCTCAACGCCATGGTCTGGCTTTGGAAGGACCACACCGGTCATGCCGAGGCCGCCGAGATCACCCAGCTGGGAACGGCCATGCGTCCCAACATCATGGCCAAATGTGGCGGCATTTATTCCAGTGAATGGTTCTGGAGCAAGATCCTCCGCCTCCGGCGCATCGATGAAAAGGTCTTCAACTCCGCCTACAGCTTTGTCGAGCACTGCGACTGGATCCCCGCCGTTCTCACCGGCGACACCAACCCGCTGGCCCTCAAACGCAGCATCTGCGCCGCAGGCCACAAGGCCATGTTCAGCACCGAATGGGGCGGCCTGCCGGACAAGGAGTTTCTTGCCAGGCTGGATCCAAGCCTCGCCGACCTGCGTGACCACCTCTATTCCGAAGCCCACACCGCAGACACCCGTGCCGGAGGCCTCTGCGCGGAGTGGGCCGCACGCCTGGGGCTGAAGGAAGGCACCGCCGTCAGCGTCGGCGCCTTTGACGCCCACATGGGGGCCGTCGGCGCCGGCATCAAGGAGGGGACGCTGGTGAAAATTCTCGGCACCAGCACCTGCGACCTCATGATCGCCCCGGCCGACAAGCCTCTGGCGGACATCCCGGGCGTCTGCGGCATTGTCAACGGCAGCGTGCTGCCCGGCTTCCATGGCATCGAGGCCGGACAGAGCGCCGTGGGCGATCTTTTCCTCTGGCTCGTCAACCACCTCGTGCCGGAAAGCTATGGCACCACGCCAGGCGAGAAGTTTGTGAACATGGAAAAGGCCATGAACGGCCAGAAGCCGGGCGCCACCGGCCTGCTTGCCCTCGATTGGAACAACGGCAACCGCACCATTCTCGTCGACGTGCGCCTCACCGGCCTGCTGCTCGGCCAGACACTGCACACCGAGGCCCATGAAATCTACCGTGCCTACATCGAGGCCACCGCCTTCGGTGCGCTCACGATCATCAGACGCGTCGAGGAATACGGCGTGAAGATCGACGAAATCATCAACACCGGCGGCCTGTCCATCAAGAACGCCACGCTGATGCAGATCTACGCAGACATCATCGACAAGCCGATGAAGGTCAGCCAGAGCGAACAGACCTGCGCCCTCGGAGCCGCCATCTTCGGCGCGGCCGCCGCCGGGGTGGAGGACCTGGGCAGCCTCCAGGCCCGGGTCACCGCCACGCGCGAAAAGGTGTATCATCCCATCCCTGAAAACGTCGTGGTCTACCGTGAGCTCTACACCCTCTACCGCACCCTGCACGACGCCTTCGGCACCGTCGAATGGAGCGGCAGACTGAACCATGTGATGAAGCAGCTTCTGGAAATCCGGGCACGACAGGGCTGAGCAAAGTCGTGACAGGCTTCAGCCCGTCACTTCCCCAGAAGCCCCCTTGCGCCTGCGCAGCCCAGCCGACAGGCCATCCAAGCCGCCTTTCTCACGCTGCAGCAGCCATCACTCCCAGGCCGTCGCCAAGGTCACACGCTGAGCTAATTCAGTACCCTGCGAGCACTGAGCCATGGCGCCTTGGAACATTCCCTGGTCATTGATGCTTGGAGAATGATAATTCCCAATCGGGTCCCTCTGCGGGGAACACATAAAGAAACAGCCCCTCAGGCTGGATGCCAAAGGGGCTGTGAAAACTTTCACACGATCAGGAACCGAAGCTCGGACCGCCTCACTCAATCCTCGCCGCTCGCCGCAGCCAGGGCGGCGATGACGTTGATGTCCTCCAGGGTCGTGGTGTCGCCTTTGAGAGTCTCGCCGGAGGCGATCTGCTTGAGGAGGCGACGCATGATCTTGCCGGAGCGGGTCTTTGGAAGGGCGGCGGCGAAGCGGATCTCGTCCGGAGTGGCCACCGGACCGATGACCTTGCGCACATGCTTCTTGAGCTCCTCGGACAGGTCGCGGCTGGTCTTGACACCCTCCTTGACGGTGACAAAGCAGACGACGCCCTGGCCCTTGAGCTCGTCAGGACGGCCCACGACGGCGGCCTCGGCCACGGAGGGATGGGAAACCAGCGCGCTCTCGACCTCGGCGGTGCCCAGCCGGTGACCGGCGACGTTCAGAACGTCGTCGATGCGTCCGATGATCCAGAAATAGCCGTCCTTGTCGCGACGGGCTCCGTCGCCGGCGAAATACCAGCCCTTGAAGTCGCTCCAGTAAGTCTTCTGGTAGCGCTCCTTGTCGCCCCAGATGCCACGCAGCATGGACGGCCAGGGTTTGCGGATCACCAGCTTGCCCTGCTCGTCCTTGCCGACCTCCTTGCCGAGATCGTCCACCACGGCGGCGTCGACGCCGAAGAAGGGCAGCGTGGCTGTGCCGGGCTTGGTCGGGATGGCGCCGGGGATCGGGGTGATCATGTGGCCGCCGGTCTCGGTCTGCCACCAGGTGTCCACGATGGGGCACCTGCCGCCGCCGACGAGGTTGTGATACCACATCCAGGCCTCGGGATTGATCGGCTCACCGACGGTGCCGAGCAGGCGCAGGGAGCTCAGGTCGTGCTTCTTCAGCCATTCATCGCCCCACTTCATGAAGGCACGAATCGCGGTCGGGGCGGTGTAGAAGACGGTGACGCCATACTCCTCGATGATGCGCCAGAAGCGGTCGTTCTCCGGCCAGTTGGGCGCGCCTTCATACATCAGCGAGGTGGCCCCCATCGCCAGCGGGCCGTAGACCATGTAGCTGTGACCGGTGACCCAGCCGATGTCCGCCGTGCACCAGTAGACGTCGTCGTCGCGCAGGTCGAAGACGTACTTGCAGGTCATGTAGGAGTGCAGGAGGTAGCCGCCGGTGGTGTGCAGGATGCCCTTGGGCTTGCCGGTGCTGCCGCTCGTGTAGAGGATGAAAAGCGGGGACTCGGAATCCATCGCCACCGCCGGGCATTTCGCGTCGACATACTCCAGCTCGCGGTGCCACCAGCAGTCCCGGCCTTCCTCGATGTGCACGTCCTGGCCGGTGCGCCTGAACACGATCACCGACTTCACCGGTGTGTCGCCGCCCTTGAGGGCGTCATCCACATTCTTCTTGAGCGCCACCACGGCGCCGCGGCGGTAGCCTCCGTCGGCGGTGATCACCATCGTCGCACCGCTGTCGATCACGCGATCCTTGATGGACTCGGCGCTGAAACCGCCAAACACCACGCTGTGCATGGCGCCGATGCGCGTGCAGGCCAGCATGGCCACGGCGGCCTCGGGGACCATCGGCATGTAAATGACCACGCGGTCGCCCTTCTTCACCTTGTGACGCTTCAGCACGTTGGCAAAGCGGCACACATCGCGATGGAGCTGCTGGTAGGTGATGACGCGCTTCTCTCCGGGCTCGCCCTCCCAGATGATCGCCGCCTTGGTCTTGCGGGGGCCGTCCAGGTGGCGGTCGAGGCAGTTTTCACTGACATTGAGCTGGCCTCCGACGAACCATTTGGCGTTCGGGCACTTCCAGTCGAGCACCTTCTTGAAGGGCTTGCTCCAGGAAAGCTCCTTCGCCTCACGGCCGAAGAACTTGTCCGGGTTCTTCAACGACTCGGCGTGCATCTTCTGGTACTGGGCCATCGAGCTGATGCGCGCCTTTTTGGCAAAGTCAGCGGAGGGCTTGAACACCCGGTTTTCAACCAGGAGGCTTTTCGTGGAACTTCCGGCGGCCTTCACCGCTTTCTTGGCGGCGGGTTTCGCGGCTTTCTTGGGGAAGGTCTTGGCGGCTTTTTTCTTGCTCATGGTCGGAAAAACTGGGGCGGAGTTAACGCAGGGAGGCGAAGGCTACATGCAGCCGACTTTGTCTGGCAACCGCGAAGTGTGATACTTTGAAACCGTTCTCAGTCCGGCCTGCCGGGCGGGCTGCCGCTCATTCCGCCGTCTCGACCAGCTCGGCGCTGACCAGGCCCTGGGTCACGTGACGAGGCTGGGCGATGATGTCCACGAGGCGTTCGAAGGTCTCCCTGCCCCGGGTGATCTCAATCTCCACCCGCAGGAAATAGACGGGGATCTCCCCGGGCGGCAGCTTCGGGAAGCGCACGTAGTCCTTTTCCGTGGTCAGCACCGCGTCGGCATCCGCCTTGACGCAGCGGTCGATGAACTGGGTGATCTCCTTCTCCTGAAACCGGTGATGATCGGTGAACCGCGCCGTCCACTGAACCTTGGCGCCCAGCTTTCGGCAGCCGTTTTCAAAGCTCTCCGGCACGGCGATCCCCGAGAGGGCGCCGACATATTTCCCCTTGAAGGCATCCAGCGGCAAGCGCTCGCCGGTGTGGATGTCCTGGAAGTACACAGGGCGGTGACGGCACTCGACGATGTCGGCGACCGGATTGTGGCGCTCGATCTGCCGGATCACCTCGGCGCTGTCCCCGTCCGACTTGGTGAGGAAGATGTAGCTGGCACGCCGCAGGCTCTTCGGCGGCTCGCGCAGGGTGCCCCGGGGCAGCATGTACCCAGTGCCAAACGGGGCCGTCTTGTCCACCAGCACGATGTCATGCCGGTGCTTCAGCCGCAGGTATTGAAGACCGTCATCAAGGATCAGCACATCCGCGCCGAACTTGCGGATGGCAAACGCGCCGGCCTTCACCCGGTCACGGTCCACCACCACCGGCACGCCGAGGCAGTTGTGGGCGAGCATGAAGGGCTCGTCACCGGCGTTGTGGGAGTCCAGCAGGACCTTCTCGCCGTCGCTCACCACACGCGGGGGCAGCCCCTTGGGCTTGCGGGCCAGGCCCAGCCTGGCGGCGATCCTCCAGCTGAGCGGCGCCTTGCGCTGACGCTTGCTCTTGTAACCTCGGCTCAGGATGGCCACCCGGCGGCCACGGTCACGCAGCGACTTGGCCAGCAGCTCCACCACGGGCGTCTTGCCGGTGCCGCCGACGGTGATGTTGCCGACGCTGATCACGGGCACCCCGAGGTGGTGATCGTGAATGTATCGTTCACGGTAGAGGTAGAGCCGGAGCTTCACCGCACCCTTGTAGATGCCGGAAAGCAACCAGAACACCGTGCGCAGCAGCGACGCGCGGACTCCCCGACGGTTGTGGATGATCACGTCGATGATGTATTGCTCGAAATCTTCGAGGGCGTCCTTCATTCGGGGCCGATGAGCCTGCCGCAGGCCGAAGGCACACTCAAGCGCCGAGACCTTAAAACTTGCCCGTCGGGGAAAACCCCCATCGCACGGCTTGGCAGGCCCGCCCGCAGCGGCTAAGGCATCCGCGTGCAGCACGCGCATAACCAGGACTTCAACATCATCGACGAGACGGACGACTACATCGTCGTGAACAAGCCCGCGCCGCTGCAGATCCATCCCGGCAGCCTGCATGGCGCCCCGACGCTCTGGCACGGGCTGCGCGACCTGCTGGCCTACGAGATGGCCAACGGCGGCCAGGTCAGCATCATCAACCGCCTCGACCGTGAGACCAGCGGCGTGGTGCTGGTGGCCAAGAACGCCGCCTGGGCCAGGCTTTTCGGCATCGCCATGCAGGAGCACCAGATCCGCAAGACCTACCACGCCATCGTCCACGGCTGGCCCGAGTGGGGGACGCTCGACCTGGAGGCCCCGATCCTGCGCAAGGGCGAGGTCATGGAATCGCCCATCTGGGTCCGCCAGGCGGTTCACCCGGACGGCACCCCCTGCCACACTCAGTTCCGCACGCTCCGCCGCAGCGAGCATCCCAGGGCCGGCAGGCTGGCGCTGGTCGAGGCCCGCCCCCTGACCGGACGGATGCACCAGATCCGTGTCCACCTGTCCCATCTGGGCCTGCCCATCCTCGGCGACAAGATCTACGGCCTCGACGAGCAGTGCTACCTGGAGTTCATCGAGACCGGCTGGACCCCGGCGCTTGAGGGCAGGCTTTTCTCCTCCCGCCAGGCCCTGCATTCACAGCGGATGGAGGTTTCGGCACCCGGCTTCCAGGCGGCCTGGGAATGCGCGCCTCCCGTTGAAATGCAATCCTGGTTAGGTTAGGCGCGTCACCTTGAGGCCCTGGCGCGCAGGCCGCCCAGACGGCAGATGCGCTCCCAGTGCGCCTTTTCTACCGGCGTGATGGAAAGCCGGTTGCCCCGGCGCAGGATCAGCATGTCCGCCAGCGCCGGATCCGACCGCAGCATCTCCAGCGTGACGAACTCCGCGAAGTCCGCCTCCCACTTCACGTCAACCATCAGCCATCTCGGCTCCTCCCGCCGACTGCCGGCGTCGAAGTACTCCGAGGCGGGGTCGAACTGCGTCGGGTCCGGATAGGCCTCCCGGACGATCCGCACCACGCCCGCGATGCCTGGAACCTCACAGGAGGAGTGGTAGAAGAAGCCTAGGTCGCCCAGGGCCATCTGGTCACGCATCATGTTGCGCACCTGGTAGTTGCGCACGCCGTTCCAGGGCTCGGTCTGCCTCGGGCGTGACTTGAGGTCGGCGAAGGAAAACACGTCGGGTTCGGATTTCAGCAGCCAGAAGGACATCGCAAACCCTGGCCCGGCAGGCCTGGTGAGGCAAGGACTATGCACCCTTCCCGGGCAGGTCCCGCCACCATTTAAGGCTGGTCTCCGACAAAACCGGCCCACAAACTTGGCCTCAGTCCTGCTTAAATCTTTCTCAGGCGGCGCGCCGCCCTGCACCAACCCCAACCGCCATGCTTTTCGACCAGTATCAGCCGGAGGATTTCTTCGATGAAATGTTCACCTCCGGCAACGCAGTACGCCCGCACTACCACGCCGTCGGCGAAGCCCTCAACGCCGTCTGCGCCGAGGAGTTCCGCAACCGCCAGACCGCCGTCGAGGCCGCGTTCATGCGCGGCGGCGTCACCTTCACCGTTTACTCCGACTCCCAGGGCACGGAACGCATCTTCCCCTTTGACTGCGTGCCGCGCGTCATCTCGGCCGAGGAATGGGACGTGGTCGAAAGGGGCCTCATCCAGCGCCTCACCGCGCTCAACCTCTTCCTGCATGACATCTATCACGAGCAGAAGATCATCAAGGACCGCGTCATCCCGCCGCAGTACCTGCTGAGCGCGAAGCACTTCCGCCGCGAGTTCATGCACTTCGAGGTGCCGAAGAACGTCTATGTCCACATCTGCGGCACCGACCTGATCCGCGACAAGGACGGGCGCTATCTCGTCCTGGAGGACAACCTGCGCTGCCCCTCCGGAGCCAGCTACATGCTGGAAAACCGAAGCGCCCTCAAACGCACCTTCCCCGAGCTCTTCCAGTCCGCCGGCGTACGTCCGGTCGACCAATACCCGGCCGAGCTCCTCAAGGTCCTGCAATATTGCGCACCGGCCAAGTTCCGTGGCAATGACGCCCCGAACGCGGTGCTCCTCACCCCCGGCGTCTTCAACAGCGCCTACTTTGAACATGCCTTCCTGGCCCGCCAGATGGGCATCCCGATTGTCGAAGGGCGTGACCTGCTCGTCCGCGACCACAAGGTCTTCATGCGCACCACCGCAGGCCTCGTCCAGGTCGATGTCATCTACCGTCGCATCGACGACGACTTCCTCGACCCCTCCGTGTTCCGCGCCGACTCGCTCCTCGGCGTGCCCGGCCTCGTCAACGCCTACCGCGCCGGCAACGTCAGCCTGGCCAACAGCATCGGCACCGGCGTCGCCGATGACAAGGTGGTCTACTACTTCGTGCCGAAGATGATCAAGTACTACCTCGGCGAGGATCCCATCCTGCCCAACGTGGACACTTATCTCGCCTCCGAGCCAAAGGACTGCGCCTTCATCCTCGACAACCTTTCCAAGCTGGTCGTCAAATCCGCCAACGAGGCCGGCGGCTACGGCATGCTCATGGGCCCCTGGGCCTCCAAGGAGGAGATCGAGACCTTCCGGAAGATGGTCGAGGAAAATCCCCGCAACTTCATCGCCCAGCATCCGATCTCCCTGAGCCGTCATCCCACCTGGTGCGGCGATCATTTCGAAGGACGGCACATCGACCTGCGGCCCTACATCCTCTGCGGCGAGAAGATCGTCGTGACCCCGGGCGGCCTCACTCGCGTCGCCCTGCGCAAGGGCAGCCTCGTCGTCAACAGCTCCCAGGGCGGCGGCTCCAAGGACACCTGGGTCCTCAAGGACTGACCTCCTCCGGCCTGCCTAACCAAAACCTGCGCCCCCTTCCCCAGCCATGCCCCCCGTTTCCAACGCCCGCGAAGAACTCGCCCGCCACAAGCAGGCCAACGTCATGCTCGCCCGTGTCGCAGGCAGCCTGTATTGGATGAGCCGCTACCTGGAACGCGCCGAAAACCAGGCGCGACTCATCGACGTCAACCTTCAGCTCCTCCTCGATTTCGGCCATGTCACCGACGAGCAGCTGAAGGCTCACTGGCTGCCCATCGTCCGCTCGTCAGGCGACGAGGCGCAGTTCAACGAACTGTATGACACGGCCGACAGCGAGAGCGTCACGGAGTTCATGACCTTCCGCACGGAGAATCCCAACTCCCTCGTCTCCTGCATCTCCAACGCCCGTGAAAACGCCCGCCAGGTCCGCGACCAGATCTCCAGCGAGATGTGGGAGGTGCTGAACGACGCCTACCACTTCATCCAGGGCGCCGACGCCAAGACCGTCTGGCACGAGGGCGCCAGCGCCTTCTACGACCAGATCAAGCGCTTCTCCCACCTCTTCCAGGGCATCACCGTCAGCACCTTCTCACGCAACGAGGGCTTCGAGTTCATCCAGTTCGGCAAGTACCTCGAACGCGCCGACCAGATCACCCGCCTGCTCGACATCAAGTACCACATCCTCCTGCCCAGCGCCTCCGATGTCGGCGGCGCCGTGGACACCGCGCAATGGCACGCCGTGCTTCGCAGCGCCAGCGCCCTGGAGGCCTACCGCCGTTATTATGTCGCCGATGTCTTTTACAAAAAGGTCGTCGAGTTCCTGATCTTCGACGACAGCTTCCCGCGCAGCCTGAAGTTCTGCTGCCAGGAGATGGATCACTTCATTGAGCTCATCACCGAATCCTCGGCTGAAAGCGGCGACAGTGCCGCCATCGAACGCTTCAGATCATTCCTGGAAAAGCTCAACGAACTTTCCGTCGAGGACATCTTCTCCCAGGGCCTGCATGAGTTCCTCGACGAGGCCCAGGTGGAGGTCGGCAGCATCGGCGGCCAGCTTTACAGCACCTACATGTACTTCCCGCCGGTCGATCTCCAGGCCGAAATCCGCTTCCACCAGCAGCAGGAGCAGCAGCAGCAGGGACTTGCTCAATGAAACGGCCTGGGTAAGAGCCGGGCTCCGGGGGACGACGGGCCTGGAATGAAAAATGTCCAATGTCCGGGCTCCAATGACCCGGGAAGGTTCCAATGCGCCCAAATGGAGTCATGAACTTCAGCTCGTGACTGCGTCGAAGGCCCCTGATTCCTGGAGGCAGCGTGAAAAAGGCTGCGTGCATCGCATGTCGGCTGGCTGCGCGGCGCTTGGGTTAAGCGCGGATGATGACGGGCTGAAGCCCATCACGACTTATCCAGCTCGCCTTTCTGATTCGAGGCTTGGGTTTTCCCTGGTCATTGGCCTCCTGCACCTTGGTCGTTCTAGTTCAGCCCACCGAGACCCTGGCCATTCTCCGTCTTGATGCCGCCCTGCCAAACCACCCCAGCCCTGCCAGCAGCACCATGAGGGCCGCCCCAGGCTCAGGCACCGGAGTCGGCGAGACGGAAAAGGAAAAGTCGTCGAAGTAGTTCTTGAACCCCACCGTGCCGACGGCCGACCACTCCAGCGTCGCAAGATCTGCGGCGGCAAATCCGATCGACTGACCGCTGAAAAGCCCGGTGGTCGGCCCCAGAAGGGAGCTGTTGTTGTCAAAACCGGCGGCGGAAAGCCCGACCGTGTCGACGGCGGTGTCAATCTGCAGGGAAATCATCGACCATCCCTGGGTGCCCATGTTGATGGAGGTCGTCTGCCAGGTGGCCGCTCCTCCGACTCGATATTGCAGAAAATTGTCACCCGTGTAGCCGACCTCCAGGAGTGTCTGGCCAAGGGAGTCCTTGATGCCCATGCCCAGCACATTGATGGATTCCGTGTCATCATAATCTGAAGGACAGGCCCAGAATGTCAGGTCAATCAGGCTGCTGCCCGTCATGGATGGGGCGATGCCGTTAAAGTCCCGGTCATCGAACTGATAGGCATACCGAAGGTCTTCGTCCGTCGCCAGCACGTTCAGCACCTGGCTGCCAGTCCTGGCATTGGAGTAGCCGTAGGCGGCCACGTAATCACGACGGTACGTGTTTCCCAGATAAAGCGGAGCTCCCAGGTCCTCATTCAACCGACCTCCGGCCAGCGCCTTCCAAAGCCCGGAATTGTCCATGATGTCCGCGGCAGTCCCGCCCGGCCCACCCAGATTCGATCCAAACTGCCCGGCGTTGTATCGGCTCACATCCGCTCCGTGCGTCATGTCACCCAGGGTGTTGGGAAAAGCTCCCGGTGCGACAACGCCCGTGTAGCCATTGGCAGAGTTGTTGCCGAGATAAAACTGGGCGTCTCCGGCAAAGTACTGAGACACAATCAGACCCGTGCCGGGAATGCGGTAACCATCTCCTTCTTCGAAGCTGCCCAGATACGCCAAGCTCATCCCAGGCCACCCCAGAAAAAGGCAGGCTAGGAAAATCCGTGAGGCTGGAAGCTGGCGAAACATCTTCGAACAGCCACAAAAATACAGCCAAAAACAATAATATCAATAATTATTAGACATTAAAGGCAGCCTCATGCCCTTGAAAACCAACGCCGTCGGCAGCTTCGAGCTTCGAGCTTCGAGCTTCGAGCTTCGAGCTTCGAGCTTCGGATTTCTTACCGCCTCTTTTTCTTCCTGCCATGAAGGATGGCGCGAGCCTTGTCCTCCTCATCCAGCACCGTGGTGTACTTGTAGCTGAAACCAGGCAGCTTCTTGCGCTCGATCTTCTGATTGATGAGGCGCTCAATGCTTGCCACATACGGCAGTTCTTCGGCCGAGAAAAGGGTGTAGGCGTCTCCTTCCTTCTGGGCACGGCCAGTTCTGCCGATGCGATGCACATAGTCCTCCGAATTCTCGGGAACCATGTAGTTGATGACGTGGGTCACACCGCTGATGTCCAGTCCACGGGCGGCAAGGTCGGTGGCGACGATCATTTCAAAATCGCCATCGCGGAATCCCTTGAGGGCCTTTTCACGATCTTTCTGGCTGATGTCGGAATGCATCACGGCGACCTTGTATTCACCGCTCTGGTTGAGGGACGAATAGAGCTGGTCGGCCTGGGCCTTGGTCCGGGTGAAGACCATGAGGCTGTTGAAATGGGTCTGCTTAAGGATGGCCAGCAGAAGTTCCTCGCGCTGGTCGCTGGCGACCGGATACATGTAATGGCTGACGGTTTCCGCGGGGGAGAAACGGATGCCCACCTCAACGCTCAAGGGATCCTTCAGGGCGAAGTCCGCGAGATTCTTGATCTGGGGAGGCATGGTGGCCGAAAAGAACAGCGTCTGTCGGCTCTTCGGCGTGGCTTCAACAATGCGACGGACATCCGGGAGGAAACCCATGTCGAGCATTCGGTCCACCTCATCGAGCACGAGCACTTCCAGGTTTCGCGTGTCGGCGGTCCTGTCCTGCATGAAGTCCAGAAGACGGCCTGGCGTTGCCACAACCACATCAACCCCCTCTTGAAGGGCCTTGCGCTGTTTTTCGTAGCCAACACCTCCGTAAACCGCCACCACACGCAGGCCCGTGTGCTTGCCGTATTTCTCAAACTGCTCCACCACCTGCAGGGCCAGTTCACGGGTCGGCTCAAGCACCAGGCAGCGAAAGCCTCCCGGGGCGCCGAGGCGGCTCAGGGTCGGCAGGGCAAAGGCGGCCGTCTTGCCGGTGCCGGTCTGTGAAGCGCCGATGACATCCCTGCCTTCGAGCACCACGGGAATCGCACGCTGCTGAATTTCCGTGGGCTTTTCATAACCTGATTCGCGAATGGCGGCCAGAACCGCCGGAGCCAGTCCCAGGGCCTCAAAGGCCTCCGGATAGGGACCTTCGGGAACAGGAGGCGCCGGGGGCGGCGGCTGCGGTTCGTAGTTTTTGATCGGAGCGCTTTTCTCCTCACTGCGGCCGCGACGCGATGAACCGTCACGTTCACGCCTGCCGCCGCGATCCCGACCTTCCGTCCTGCCGCCACGGGGGCGGTCGGACGTCCGGGGGCGTTCTTCACGCTCAGCCCGCGGTGTGGAAGAGGAGGCTCCAGGCCCTTCTGAACGGCGGCGCGCGTCATGTTCCGGCTTCGTATGCGGGTGCATCTTGGCGGGCGTGTGCTCCGCAGAAGGCTCCTGGTGGGCAGCCTTCTTTTTTCCACCCAGTCCAATGACCTTTTTAATCCCGTCCTTGAGGCGACGGAGGATGGATTTCTTCTTGGGGGGCTCGGTTTGTCGGGAGGCGTTCACGCGATGCTACGGGGAAATGTTGGACAGGCCAGCTATCGGCCAGTTTGCAGGGGATTGCAAACAGCAGCCATTTCCCATCATTTCAAAGCGACCCTCAAACAGCCTTGTTCGATGCTGTTTGGTGGAGCATAGCGGGTTCGAACCGCTGACCTCCTGCATGCCATGCAGGCGCTCTACCAACTGAGCTAATGCCCCGGAAAAAGAAAAACCGGCTCCCCTGGTTGGGGGAGCCGGAGACTAGCGGGCTTCGATGTTTTGACAAGCCGTTTTTATATCATTTCGCAGATTCAGCCGAGGGCTTATTTCTTGCTGCCACCCTTGCTGCCTTTGCTGGCAGGAGCAGCGGCTTCAGATGCCGGCTTCTTCTTGCTGTCATAGATCTTCTGACCTTCGGCGACTTCGTCAGACTTCATGTTCTTCTTGAGTTCGTCGCGGTATTTGACGGCAACTTCCGCATTCTGGGAGGCGTCACAGGCCATCATGGCATAAGCCAGGGCACGGGGCAGGTTGGGGTTGGTCTTGCCATCCTTGATGTTCGTCAGGCCGCGCTCATTCAGGCTGGCGAGGCGCAGCATGGCGAGAGGCACGCCCTGTTCGGCGGCGGACTCATACTGGCTGGCGGCGGCAGTGTAATCGGGAGCGCCGATTCCGGTGCCGGTTTCAAACATCTGTCCCAGGGCGAGTTGTGCAGGGGCGAAGCCGGCGTTGGCGGAACGCTGGAACCAGGCCAGGGCGGCCACGCTGTCCTGCTGGGTGCCACCACCCTGCTGGTAAAGGCCGGCCAGACGGAACTGGGCCTGGGGGACGCCGTTGGTGGAGGCGCGCATCAGGAAACCGAAAGCCTTCTCCAGGTCCTTGTCCACCACCGTGCCGGTTTCATAATAGACACCCACGTTGTAGAAGGCGGCGGCCGAACCGTTCTGGGCGGCCATGCGATAGAGATCAAGGGCGCTCTTGGGATTGGGCTGCACGATGACCTCGGCTTTTTCACCTTCCCCGTCACGCAGGCCGGTCTCGAAGTAGTTGCCCAGGCGAAACAGCGCCTCGGCATCGTTGCCATTGGCGGCCTTGGTGTAATATTCAACGGCCTTCTTGGCGTTGCGGGCGTTGCCGCCCAGTCCGTTTTCATAGATGGCGCCCAGCAACCGGCTGGCGGCGGCGAAACCGGTGTTGGAGGCGTCTTCGAACATCTTCATGGCCTTGGCCGGATCTTTCTGGACGAGGGGCTTCGAGCTTCCGCTGGCAGGGTCACCGTCGAACAGGCGGGCGGCGTAGGTGCTCATGGCCACGGCGTTCTTCTGCTCGGTGGCCTTGATGAGGTAGTCGAGGGACTTCTGGTCGTCCTTGGCCACTCCGGGAACTCCGGCGGCATAAAGCTGGCTCAGGCCGAGGGTCGCCTCACCGTCGCCGGCGGCGCTGCCTTTTTCCAGAAGGGCCTTGGCCTTCTCCACGTCCTGCTTGATGCCCACGTTTGGCGCACCGGCCAGCGTGAGGTTGGCGAGCAGACGGCGGGCAAGCTTGTTGTCAGCAGCCTCGGCTTCCTGGATCAGGGTGACGGCCTCCTTGGCGCGCTCCTGGTCCTGGGGGAACGCCTGAAGGAGAACCTGGGCGAGCTCGACTTTCGCCAGCACCTGTCCCTGGGAGGCCGCCTTGCGGTAGAGGTCGATGATCTCGGAGACGTTGCTGTTGCTCAGCACGCCCCAGTGCGCGAGCACATACTGCGCGTTGGCGTCATTCTTGGCCACCAGTTCGCGCACCTTGGTCAGCGCGTCATTGAAGGCCTTGTTCACGTCAGGGCCGGCAGTCTTGTCCTGAACGGCCTTCTGGGCGGCGGCCTGGTCGTCGGCCAGGGACTGCAGCGCTGAGACGAGGTCGGAGCTCGGGCTGTTCAGTTCGGCGGTGTCAATGCCTGCGACTGCCACGAGGGCGGCCAGCTTAAGTTTAAGTGCGGTGATTAGCATATGGGGTTGGAGATGAGGAACTCGGTCAGACCCGTCTCAACGGGAAGCGCTCATTTTTTCATAAGCAGGCCCGTCAAATCAAGACATAACAGGCAGTTTTTCAAAAAAACACCGCGTCTTTTTCTCGCTCATGCGAGCGCAATCAGGCTGATTTTCCGGGCCTGGCATTCACTCTCCAGCTCCTCACGGCCTAACAGAAGGGTCTTTCCCGCCTCGATGGCGATGACATCCACGCCCGCCTCCGCGGCGTTCCGAACGGTGTCCGGCCCAACCACAGGCACGTCAAAACGCATGTCCTGACCGGGCTTGGAAACCTTCACCATCGTGGCCCCGCCCCGCCCCATGGCGCCGCCGCGCCTGACCGCCTCGTTCGTCCCCTCAAAGGCCTCGACCGCCAGCACCGTGCCGTTCTTCACCACCACCGTCTGGCCGATGTCCATGCGGCTGGTCTCCTTGGCGATCCTGTAGCCATACTCCGCATCCTCCCAACGCCGCTTTTTCGGCTGCGGGCCGGCCACGTGTCCCGGCCCGGGCATCAGGTGCTCCAGATAGGTCGTTGCGGGCAGCAGCGTGATGCCGTCCTTCGCCAGCTCGTCGGCGATCGCGCCGAACAAAGTTTCCGCATTCCGCCGCTTCAGCCTCGCCAGCATCAGCAGCGTGCGGAGGTCAGGCCGCAGGTCGAACAGGTTCTTGGGTGCAATCTGTCCCACCATCACCGCCTGGGTGACCCCCTCGCGCCTGAGGAACGAGATCATCCTGCCCAGCTGCCCGACACGAAACCAGCCGATGGCGTCCACCTTCCCCGCCAGCTCCGGCCGCGTCTCGTTTTCAAAGGCCGCCGCCACCAGCCGTCCCACGCCCGCGCGTCTTGCGGCCGCAATGAAGGTTTCCGGATAAAGGCCGCTGCCGGCGATGAGGGCGATGGATGAAGGCGCTGCTGACATGGGGTGTGGCGCGGCCGATTATGACGAAAGCACGCGCTCTGTCCACATGCCGAGATCACGCTCCAGCGCGGCATGGTCGTCCAGCCGGTACAGGTGCGTTTGAAAGCCCAGCCGCCTCGCCGTCGCGATGTTCGCCTCGAGGTCGTCGATGTAGAAGGTCTGCTCCGGCTCCAGGCCAAGCTCCGCCACCGTCTTTTCAAAGATCACCGCGTCCGGCTTGCTGCACTTCGCGGAATAGGAATACACCCCGCCCTGGAAATGCCTGAAGATGCCGAAGGTGCCCAGCAGGTAGTCCTTGTGCATGCCGCTGGTGTTGGAGAGCAGAAACATCGGCAGCCGTCCGGTGAACGCCGCAAGCGTGCGCTCCATCGCCTGGTTCTCGGTGAAGATCTCGCACCAGATGCGGCGGAACATCGCCTCGTCCCCGGCGAACTCCAGCAGCCTCATGGCCTCGCGCACAAACGTGGCGTCATCCATGTCACCATTCTCATAAGGCAGCTTGATGGAGTCGAGACGCGTGAAGAGCTGCTCCGGCGGAAACGGGCACAACCCGGCGGCACGGCGCGCGGCGATCTTGAAGTCAAAGGCGACCAGCACGTTGCCGATGTCGGACAGGATGGCGGGGGAGGACATGACGCCCGATGCCTCATGGACGCCGCTTTGCAATCCCGGATGATTTCGGAACTGTTTGCAGCCGTCCGCATCCTCCGGCAAGAACGGCATCCCACTCCTCCCGGCCACGCCCCGCCCTTCCGTTCCAGTGTTCACGATCCGCTACCCTGAAGACCTGCCCATCACCGCACGTCGCGAGGACATCCTCGCGGCGATCCGCGGCCATCAGGTCGTGGTCCTCGCCGGTGAGACAGGCTCGGGCAAGACCACCCAGCTCCCGAAAATGTGCCTCGAGGTGCTGCAGGAGCCGGAGCCCGGCGAGGAGCAGGAAGGCCATGGGCGGCATGCAGTCAGGCGTCGTGGCATGATCGGCTGCACCCAGCCGCGCCGCGTCGCCGCGATGTCCGTCTCCCGGCGCGTCGCCGAGGAGCTGAACGTGCGCTGGGGCGGCCTGGTTGGCTGCAAGATGCGCTTCTCCGACGACACCAGCGCGGAGACCCGGGTCAAGTTCATGACCGACGGCATCCTGCTCGCGGAGATTCAAAGCGACCCGCTCCTGCGGTCCTACTCCATGATCATTCTGGACGAGGCGCATGAACGCTCGCTGAACATCGACTTCCTGCTCGGCTACCTCAGGACCCTGCTGCCCAAACGTCCCGACCTGAAGCTGGTCGTCACCTCCGCGACCATCGACACCGAGCTCTTCAGCCGGCATTTCGGCGGCGCGCCGATCATCGAGGTCTCCGGCCGGCTTTACCCGGTGGAAATCCGCTACCGCCCCGTCGGCGAGGATGACGAGGACCCCACCCATCTCGACGCCGCCATCCGCGCCACCGAGGACGCGCTCATCGAGACCACCGACGGCGACGTGCTCGTCTTCATGCCGACCGAGCGCGACATCCGTGAATGCCGTGACGCCCTTCAGGGACGCCTGGGCGGCGGCCATGAAGTGCTGACGCTGTTCGGACGCATGGCATCCAACGAACAGCAGCGCGTTTTTTCACCCGGCCCCAAACGACGCGTCATCATCGCCACCAACGTCGCTGAAACATCGATCACCGTGCCGCGCATCGCCGCCGTCGTGGACACGGGCCTCGCGCGCCTCAGCCGCTACAATCCAAGGACGCGCACCAAGCGCCTGCCCGTGGAGGATGTCTCGCAAAGCAGCGCGAACCAGCGTGCGGGCCGCGCCGGGCGCGTTCGCGACGGCCTCTGCATCCGGCTTTTCAGCGAGGAGGACTTCCTCAAGCGACCGAAGTTCACCCAGCCGGAAATCCAGCGCAGCAACCTCGCCGAGGTCATCCTGCGCATGAAGGCCTTCAAGCTCGGCGAGATCGAGGACTTCCCCTTTCTCCAGCCTCCGGGCAGCTCGTCCATCCGCGCCGGCTATGACCTTCTTCACGAGCTCGGCGCCCTCGGCGAAACCCATGAGATGACCGAGCGCGGCCACGAGCTCGCCGCCCTGCCCCTGGATCCGACGCTCGGACGCATGCTGCTTCAGGCAAGGCAGGAGGGCTGCCTGGCAGACATGCTCGTCCTCGCCGCCGGCCTCAGCATCCCCGACCCGCGCGAACGCCCCGAGGACAAGCGCGAGCTGGCCCAGGCCGCGCACAAAAAGTTCGCCAGTCCGGAAAGTGACTTCATGTCGCTGCTGAAGATCTGGGGCGCCGCGCCCGATCCGCTCGCGGGCAGCAAGAACGGCCTGCGCAAGTTCTGCCGTGAGAACTTTCTCTCCTTCACCCGCATGACGGAGTGGCGCGACGTCTGGCGGCAGCTGGCCGAGATGTTTCGTGAAACCTCCGCCTCAGCGCCAGCACGCCCGTCCGATCCAAAAGCGGAGAAGTCCGCCGGCCCTCAGGACGCCCTGCACCGCTGCATTCTCTCCGGTCATCTGGGCCACATCGCGCTGCGTCAGGAGCGCAATCTTTACAAGGCCGGCGGCAACCGGGAGGTCACCGTCTTCCCGGGCTCCAACCTTTATGAGCGCCGCGAAAAGAACGCCAAGCCCGGCCAGGAGAAAACCCGGCAGCCGCTGTGGATCGTCGCGGCCGAGATCGTGCAGACATCGCAGCTGTTTGCGCGCACCATCGCCGGCATCAACCCCGAATGGGCCGCCGAGCTTGGCGCCCATCTGATCGAACGCAGGCACGCCGAGCCCCACTGGAGCGCCAAGGCCGGCCGCGTGCTGATCACCGAACGCCTCATCCTGCACGGCCTGGAGGTGTCGCGGCGCAAGATCGACTTCGGCAGGCTCGACCCGGCGGCCGCCACGCAGCTCTTCATCCGCGGCGCCCTGCTGGAGGAGGGCGCGCACGTGCCGCATCGCTTCTTCGAGCTGAACCAAAAGCTTCGCACGCGGCTGGAGGCGGCGCTCACCCGCGTCCGCAGCTCCCGTGTGCATGCCATCGAGGAAAGGCTGTTCGAGTTCTACCGCACACGCCTTCACGGCACGCCGGTCTCCTCCGTCCACGACCTCAACAAGCTGGTGAATGAACGCGTCCGCACGCAGCCGGACTTCCTGGTCGCCCGCGAGGAGGACCTCACCGGCGGCGAGGATCTCAGCGCCGACCTCCAGCAGTTCCCCGACCAGGCGCAGATCGCCAACAGCGTGCTGCCCATCACCTATGCCTACAAGCCCGGCCAGGAGGATGACGGCGTGACCCTCCAGGTGCCCCTGCCCGTGGCCGGCCAGCTCACCAACTCCGAGCTCCAGTGGATGGTGCCCGGCCTGCGCGAGGAGCTGGTCACCACGCTGCTGCGCGCGCTGCCCAAGCAGAAGCGGACCGCGTTCATGCCGCTGGAGGCCAGCGCGAGGAAGATCGTGCGCGAGTTCAAGCCGGGCCGCGGCGACTTCCTCGAAGCCCTCGCCCGTCATCTGCAGGTCATCTTTGGCGCGGACATCACCGTCGGTGACTGGCCCGCCGACTGCATCCCGCCGCACCTCAGGCCCAGGCTCGAGGTGATCGCCGGGGACAGGAAGACCAGGATTGCCAGCCGTGACCTCCGGGAGATCCAGGCCCAGGTCCGCAAGGAGGCGCCCAAGTCCGGCGCCTGGGAGCGCGCCGTCCTGGCGAACGAAAAGTATGACCTCAAGGGCTGGACCTTCGGCGACCTGCCCGCATCCGTCCTGGTTGAGGAGATCGCCGGAGCGCCGCTGCACGGCTTTCCCGGCCTCAGCCTGCGTGACGGGAGGGAGGTCGACGTCCGCCTGTTCCGCACGGCGGCCGAGGCGCTGAAGGCCAGCCCGCCCGCCATTCGCGCGCTGGCCGGGATGGAGCTGGGCAAGGACATCGCCTGGCTGCACAAGGAGTTGCGCGGCATGGACAACGGCCGCGCCATCGCCATGCCGGCGGCGAAGGGGTTCGGCGCCCTCGACCAGCTGCAGGCCCAGGCCCAGGCCCGGCCCGCCAGCGTCGCACCGATCTCGCAGCAGGCGCATGAGCACATCCTCGCCCACTCCCTGCGGCTGGATCCGGTCATGCCGCTGAACCAAAAGCGTTTCCAGGCCATGTGCGAGGCCGCGCGCCGCGACTTCCCGACGCTCGCCCACCGGACCCGCGAGCTGCTGAAGACCTGCGAGGACCTGAAGACCAGGATCCTCGCCGCCCGGCACCGCTATCCGGAGCTTGAGCAGGACCTCGCCCGCCTGCTGCCGCCCGATGTCCTCCTGGTGACACCGCACGCCCAGCTTCAGCACCTGCCCCGCTACCTCAAGGCCGTCCAGGTGCGCGCCGAACGCGCCGCCAACAACCCGTCCAAGGACCGCGAGAAGGCGCTCGCCATCTCCGACTTCGCCGACTGGCGACGCGAGGTTTCCGAGGCCAGCCACGAGACCTTCCGCTGGCTGTTCGAGGAGTTCCGCGTCTCCATCTTCGCCCAGGAGCTCGGCACCGCCCAGCCGGTCAGCATCAAGCGTCTGGAGGCACTTCTAGGCTGAGCGTGCAATCACTCCCCAGGATTTCCCCCATCCTGTAAATCATGCGAATCCTGTCAATCCTGTCTCCAGGCCCTTGCCAAGCCCGGGCCGTTTCGTGATTGAATTCATGGTTATCCACGCCCACTTCTCCGCCCCAGCCATGAAAATCCTCGCCCCGTTCCTCTGCCTGCTCACGGTCATCGGCATCGTCTTCGCCGCCTCGCCCGCGAAGAAGCCGCGCATCCTTTTCTTCACCAAGTCCAGCGGCTTTGAGCACAGCGTCATCTCCTGGAAGAAGGGTCAGCCCAGCCATGCCGAAAAGGTGCTGCTCGATCTCGGCGCGAAGCAGGGCTGGGACTTCGAGTTCTCCAAGGACGGCTCGAAGTTTTCCAAGGACTACCTCGCCCAGTTTGACGCCGTCTTTTTCTACACCACCGGCAACCTGCTCGAGGCCGGCACCGACCAGCAGCCGCCCATGACCGCCGAGGGCAAGCAGGCGCTCTTTGACTTTGTGAAGTCCGGCAGGGGCTTCATCGGCACCCACTCCGCCAGCGACACCTTCCACACCAACAACGAGTCGAAGAAGGGACCCGACCGCTACCTCAACCACGGCGACCAGGCCGACGCCTATGTGCGCTTCCTTGGCGCGGAGTTCATCAAGCATGGCGCCCAGCAGGTCGCCCGCAACACGGTCACGAACCCGAAGTTCCCGGGCTTTGAAAAGGTCGGGGCCGAGTACTCCTTCCATGAGGAGTGGTACTCCCTGAAGGACTTCAGCCCGGACATCCATGTGCTCAGCGTCATGGACGCTCCGGCGATGAAGGGCGACGAGTACAAGCGCCCGGCCTTCCCCAGCACCTGGGCGCGCAAGGAAGGCGACGGCCGCGTCTGGTACACCGCGATGGGCCATCGCGAGGACATCTGGACCAACCCCGTGTTTCAGGACATCCTGATCGGCGGCATCCGCTGGGCCCTCGGCGAAGTGCAGGCCGACGTGCCCGCCAACCTCAAGGAAACGGCGCCTGGCGCCTACACCAACCCGCCTTACGTCGAGCCCAAGGCACCTGCCCCGGCCAAACCAAAAGTGAAATAAATCGCCGTCTCAGGCGAGGATCTCCTTCACCACCCGGCCGCCCTGCAGGCCCGTGAGCCGGATCCTCCGGCCGCCGCTGACGACGGCCAGGTTTTCGTGATCGAGCCCGAGCTGGTGCAGCAGGGTCGCGTGCAGGTCGCGGAAATGAACCGCGCCCTCCTCGACCAGGCTTCCGTCATGGTTGGTCAGGCCGTGCACATGCCCGGCCTTCACACCGCCGCCCGCCATCCAGAAGGTGAAGGCGCGATGCTGATGCCCGGTCTGGTCCTTGTCCTTGCCCGGAGTCAGGCCGGGACGGCCGAACTCACCGCCCCAGACCACCAGCGTGTCCTCCAGCAGGCCGCGTTCGTCCAGGTCATCGAGAAGCGCCGCGATCGGCGCGTCCGTGGTGGCGCAGTTCGCGGTGAGATCGCGGCGGTGGTCCGTGTGCTGGTCCCAGCTCCCGTGCGTGATTTCAATGAAGCGCACGCCCGCCTCGCAGAAGCGCCTCGCGAGCAGGCACTGACGTCCGAAGTCGCTGGCCTTGCAGGTGCCGGCCGCGTGATTTTTGCCGACGGCATAACGCTCCAGCACCGCTTTCGGCTCCTGACTGAGGTCGAGCAGTCCAGGGGCCTCGGACTGCATGCGGAAACCGAGCTCCATCGTCTGGATGACGCCCTCCAGCCCGGCGTCATCCCCGCGCAGGCTCAGATGATCCCGGTTCATCGCCTGGATGAGGTCGAGCTGACGCCTCTTCACCGCCTGCGGCAGATGATGTCCGGTGATGTCTCCAATCGTGGCCCGGCTCATGTCCTCGCCGTTCACACCAATCGGCGTGCCGCCAAACACGGCGGGCAGCTGAGCGGCGGCATACTCGGCCGGCTTGGCCGTGTTGAAGCTGATGAAACCAGGCAGGTTCTGGTTCTCCGTGCCCAGACCGTAGGCCACCCAGGCGCCCATGCTGGGGCAGGGCCGCAGCCGGTCGCCCGTGTGCAGCTGCAGCATGGACTGCGCATGAATGCTGGTGTCGGCGGTCATCGAGTTGATGACGCAGAGCTTGTCGGCATGACGCGCCAGGTTCGGCAGCAGGTCGGAAACCCAGAGCCCGCTGGCGCCACGACGCCGGAAGCTGGCGACAGATCCTGCATGGGGGTTCTTCCCCACCTGGGGCTTGTGGTCAAAGGTGTCGAGCTGCGCCGGACCTCCGGCCATGTTGAGGAAGATCACCCGCCTGGCACGAGGGCGACGCCGGGCGGGCCTGTCTTCAAGCCCGGGAGCCGCAGCACCGGCGAGTCCAGCCATGGCGACATAACCCAGGCCGCAGGAAGCGGTGCGCAGCATCTGGCGTCGGTTGATCAGGTCCGGGATCATCGTCTTCATCATACGGTTGCCTCAATCCACATATCGCAGCTCACTGGCGGACAGCAGCGCCTGGCAGAAGGCGGCCCAGGCCTCGGTGCCGTCCTTCGTCTTCGCGGTTTCGCTGGAGGCCAGCAGGGCGCCCGCCTCGTTCAGGAAGTCGAGGGCACGCCGCGTCTCCGCCGGTGAGGCGGCACGGCCCAGCGCCATCCGGTGGGCCTGGTCCACACGCCGGGCGTCATCACCCGGAAGCCGGAGCACGCGGGCGGCGAAGCGGCGGGACTGCTCGATGACAAACTCATTGTTCAGCAGGTAGAGTGACTGCGTCGCCAGCGCCGAGCTGTCGCGCCGTCCCAGCACCGTGGTCGCGTCAGGCAGGTTGAAGGGCGTGAGCTCCGGCGGCATCGAGTTGCGCAGCATGAGCAGGTAGATGCTGCGATGCGGACTGGGTTGATGCAGCGGCGGCAGCTCGTTGATGAGCACGTCGCGGTGCTGGATCAGCGAGCCCTGCCCAGGTCGTCGGTCCAGGTCGCCCGAGGCGAAGAGCATGGCGTCCCGGATCGACTCGGCATCCAGGCGGCGCAGGCGATGCTGGCCGAACAGCGCCTGCCGGGCCTCGCGGGCCTGCGGGTCCTTCAGGTCATCCGCCTTTGAGCTGAGTTGATAGGTGCGGCTCAGCACCAAGCTGCGGATCAGCCTTTTGACGGACCAGCCTTCGTTCATGAAGCGGGTGGCCAGATGATCCAGCAGCTCCGGATGCGACGGACGACCGCCGGAGAGGCCGAAGTCGTCGGGCGTGCCGACGATGCCCTCGCCGAACAAATGTTGCCAGACACGGTTCACCAGCACCCGGGCGGTGAGAGGGTTGCGCGGACTGACCAGCCAGCGTGCGAGTTCAAGACGGCCGCTCTGCTTCGCTCCCGGCAGCGCCCCGGGCTCCACGCTTCCACAGGCGCTCAGGAAACCGCGCGGGATGACGGCGCCCAGCTTCTTGGAGTCGCCGTCGATGTTGAGCTTGCAGTCCGTGATCGTTTTCGCCTCGCGCAGTCCCATGGCCAGGGGCGCGTCGTCGGCGTAGCTGTGCGCGGCCTTCGCCGGAGTCTTGCGCGGCTTGTGCGGGGCGATCAGGGCTTCGACCTCGGCCCGCGGCCGGATTCGCGGGGCCGCCTTCAGCTCATGCAGCGCCGTCTGCGGGGCCGTCAGGCCTTCACGCGCCGCCGCGCCCCACAGGGTCTCGGAGCTTCGGAAGATGCCGGCCAGCGCATAGTAGTCACGCGTCGGGATCGGGTCGGTCTTGTGATCGTGGCAGCGCGCGCAGCCCACGGTCAGGCCCAGGATGCCGCTGCCGATGAGGTTGATCTGGTCGGCCACCACATCCATTTCAAAGTTCTCGTTCATCGCCTTTGCGGGCTTGGCGCCCAGCGCCAGCAAACCGGTGGCGGTCAGCTGACGGTCGCGCTGCGCCGGTGAATCCGCCGGCAGCAGGTCACCCGCGATCTGCTCGATGATGAACCGGTCATAGGGCACGTCCTCGTTGAACGACCGGATGACGTGATCGCGGTAGCGCCAGGCATGAGGAAAGCTGGGGTTGCGGCTGAGGCCGTCGTTGCCGTTCGACTCGGCATAACGCGCCACGTCCAGCCAGTGACGACCCCATTTCTCGCCAAAGTGCGGGCTTTGCAGCAGGCGATCCACATAGGCCGGATCCGTGGGATCCGACCTGTCCTGAGGATCTGGCGGCAGTCCGGTGAGATCCAGGCTCAGGCGTCGGCGCAGCACATCCTTGGAGGCATCCGGCGCCGGAGCCAGGCCCCGCTGTTCAAGCCTGGTGAGAATGAAGCTGTCCACCGCCGAACGCGGCCAGGCGGTCTGCCGAACCTGCGGCGGCCTTGGATCAGCGACCGGCTTGAGCGACCACAGCGGCTCCTGCGGGCTGCGCTTCACGGTTTTGACCGGCTCCGTGCGCGGATCAGGCGCGCCCATCTTCACCCATTCGATGAAGTCCTTCACGACCGGTTCGGGCAGGCGCTTTTTCGGCGGCATCTCAAGGCCGTCATAACGCACCGCCTGCACGATGAGGCTTTCGTCCGGCCGGCCAGGAATCACCGCAGGACCTGACTCCCCGCCTGCGATCATCTCCGACGGCGCGTCCAGCAGCAGCTTGCCGCCCAGCTTCTTCGACGTCTGCGAGTGGCATTCGTAACACTGCTTCACCAGCACGGGCCGGATGCGGTTTTCAAAGAAGGCGCGCTGGTCCGGCGTCATGTCCGCCGCAGCTGCGGAGGCAGCGGCAGTCCAAAAAGCGGTCGTGAAAATCAGCCGGCGCATGTCGGGATCGGGAGGTCGGTGACAGGTGACTACGTCGGCTCCAAAGCCGCCTTTTCCCCGCTGCAAAGATTGTTGGGCAAACCACTCCGAACTGTGATTTGCTTTATCCTCAATCCTGGCTCCCGCAGGGCGGTATTTCGACCTGCACACCCCCAGCGTGCGCATCATCCGGCCTTCAAGGCCGCCATGTCCTGCGCGACTTCCCTGGCCAGGGTTCTGGCCCGTGGCGCCCGGGCGCCTTCGACCTGAAACAACCTCATCCAGCGCCGCGCCTCCGAATCAGGCAGCCAGGCTTCTCCCCGGGGCAGGCTGGCAAGCATTCTTCGACATTCCGGGCGATAAGTTCTTCCCATCCTTCGCAGCACCCACTCCTCGTAGTCGAGCATCCAGCCTGCAAAAAACTGCGAGGCCGCCAGGACATCGGCGGTGTCGTGGCTCAGGGATTCCGCCGGGTAGCTTCCAGGCACCACCGGTTCATGCAGATGATGGGCGGCACAACGACGTTGCTTCCGCACAAACAGCAGCCCAGGCCTTCCTCCATCGGTTCCCGGATACCAGCCTGCGCAGGCTCCATGCAGCTCGATCAAGCCTTCCTCATGCCTGATGCGGTAGCAGCTTGTCCCCTTGAGACCGGGCGATGGCAGCTTCTCGAAGCCTCGCTTCAGCAGCAGGTTGCCGCCGCTCAGCACATCCCGGCCCCAATAGTACATTTGCTGGCTCAGGGCGGCGGCAAAATCCGCCAGCAGCACGCGCTTCCGTGAGAGCGGCACGACGGAGGAAACCGTGCTGCCGTTCCTGGACACGATGGTCTGCAACTGTGGCTGCTTGGGAAACAGGATGGTTAACATGCAATTCATTTGCATTATAAACAGGACGCCTTATTTGCAAATTCTTTGCATATACCCCCTTGAGCACAACCGTCACCGTCCTCTCTGGCTTCCTGGGCTCCGGCAAAACCACGCTGCTCCGGCGTCTTCTGCGTTCCACCGGCCCCTCCCTGCGCCTCGGGATCATCGTCAATGACATGAGCGAGCTTGAGGTGGATGGTGACCTTCTCCGCCAGGCAGGAAGCTTCAGCGAGGCACTCGGCAACTTCGCCAGCATTCAGGCAGGCAGCATCAGTGCCAGCCAGCGTCCGGCCTTTGCGACGCTGCTGGATGCCTGGCAGGACCGGAACGACCTCGATCATCTCATCATCGAAACCTCCGGAAGCACCCACCCCTGGCCCCTGGTGCAGGAGATCAGCCATCGCCCCGGCTTCAAACTCGACACCTTTGTCACCCTGATCGACGCCAGGGCCTTGCTGGAAGATTTTGGGGCAGGTCGCCTGATCCGCGACAACGCCCACCCGCAGGCCTCGCTGATGGCGGCGCAGATCCAGATGGCCGGCGTCATTCTGCTCACCAAGACCGAGCCGCTGACGCCTCCCAGCCTCCAGCTCATCGCCAGTCATCTACGCGCCCTGAATCCTCAGGCCGTTCTGCACTCGGTGACCTACGGAGGCATCTCCGCAGCCAAAGTGCTGGGCACCGGCGGCTTTGACCTGGAACGCGCCCGCGCTCTCGCCGCGTCATGGCCGCAGGCGGCTCCGGATGCAGACACCACAACGAGGCTGGGCAGTGCGGTCATCCAGGATCCACGCCCGCTTCATCCCCGGCGGCTGTGGGATTTGTTTCGTCATCGCCTCGGCACGGGCATCCACCGCAGCAAGGGCTTTATCTGGCTGGCCTCCCGCGACCGCGAGGTCCTGCTCTGGAACCAGGCCGCCGGCAGCCTCGGCCTGGAGCTGACCGCCTACTGGAAGGCCGCCCTGGTTTCCAACCCCGACGGCAGGCTGCTCCCCGAGGAGGTCGCCCTGCTCCGCCAGCAGCTTCAAGGCTGCCACCCCTGGTTTGGTGACCGCCGCTGCGAGCTGACCGTCATTGCTCCCGAAGCCGACCTTGCCGTCTTCGTGCCGGAACTCCGCCAGTGCTTCTGCACCGACGATGAAATCGCCCGCTGGCGCGAAGGCGCCGCCTTTGACGACCCCTGGCCCACGTCCCTGCTGCGGCTCTGAAACGCTGATTTTACCCCCATGAAAACCACCTCCGCCAAACTCCCCGTCACCGTCCTCTCCGGCTTTCTCGGCGCCGGCAAAACCACCCTGCTCAATCACATCCTGCGCAACCGCGAGGGCCGCAGGGTCGCCGTCATCGTCAATGACATGAGCGAGGTGAACGTCGATGCCCAGCTCGTCAAAAGCGGTGAAGCCAGGCTTTCCCGGACCGAGGAAAAAATGGTCGAGATGAGCAACGGCTGCATCTGCTGCACCCTGCGCGAGGACCTCATGCAGGAGGTCTCCAAGCTCGCCCGTGAAGGCCGCTTCGACGCCCTGCTCATCGAGTCCACCGGCGTCTCCGAACCCATGCCCGTCGCCGAGACCTTCACCTTCACCGACGACTCAGGCCGCAGCCTCAGCGACCTCGCCCGGCTCGACACCATGGTCACCGTCGTCGACGCCCGCAACTTCCTCGATGACTACCACAGCACCGACGATCTCATGGACCGCTCCATGGGGCTCAATGACGAGGATGCACGCAGCATCGCCAGCCTGCTCACCGACCAGATCGAGTTTGCCAACGTCATCCTCATCAACAAGACGGACGCCGTCAGCCCCGATGAACTCGACCGCATCCAGGGCATCGTGCGCGCCTTGAATCCAAAGGCAAAGGTCCACCTCACCCAGCGCAGCGAGGTGCCGCTAGGCACCGTCCTTGAGACCGGCCTCTTCACCATGAGCGAGGCCGAGCAGTCAAACGGCTGGCTCGACAGCCTGCAGGGCCACACGCCGGAGACCGAGGAATATGGCATCAGCAGCTTCGTCTACCGCACCCGCCGCCCCTTTCATCCACAACGCCTCCATGAACTGCTCAGGAAAAACTGGAACGGGGTCATCCGCGCCAAGGGCATGTTCTGGCTGGCAACACGGCCGGAGATCGCCGGCTATCTGTCGCAGGCCGGTGTGCTGCGCGACACCCGCGCCCTCGGCTTTTTCTGGAGCGCCGTGAGCGAATCCGAATGGCCGCAGGATGAAGCCAGCCAGGCCGAGATCCGCTCCTTCATGCAGGGACCGCACGGCGACCGCCGCACGGAGATTGTCCTCATCGGCCGCGACATGGACAAGGCCGCCCTCACCGCCCTCTTCGACACCGCCCTGCTCACCGACGAAGAATTCGCAACCGGTCCAGAAGCCTGGCGAAACCTTCCCGACCCCTTCCCGCAGTGGCTGCCGAACGAACCCCAGGCGCATGAGCACCCCTGAAGGCCGCCTCCTTCAGCGGGACCGATGCTTGTTCATCCAGCGTTTGGCGCAATCCGTCTGCTCGCGGGTTTCCAGGCAGCATTTTCGCCGCGCCCGAATCCACCGCACCGGATCCTCGCCCGCCGGAATGAATCCCGCCCGGGCGCACCAGGCCACGATGAACTGGCCCGTGCGTCCGCAGCCCGCCACGCAATGCACCGCCACGGCCTCGCGGGCGGCGTGATGCTCATCCATCAGCGACAGGAAATGCTCCATCTGCGCATCCGTTGGCACCCCATAGTCAGGCACATGGATGTGATGATAAACAAACTGGGCCGGCACATCCCTGCGGTTGTCGAACTCACAGCAGTTCACCACCGCGCGGATGTTGTTCTCCGCATAGAGGTCAAAGACATAAGGGTCCGGCCACCACGAAGCCGCGATCACCCCCTCCACGATCCAGGTGAAAGGCTCGGTGCGTTCAGGCTGACCACGTTCAGGCCAGTACCAGGGTCGAATCAATGAAGGCATGATTGAATCCCCCGCCCCTGCACTCCGACACACCGAATTTCAAGCCGGGTTTCTGTGGAGGGTTGGATCAGGCCCCCCCTGCACGGCTCATCCATGACCTCTGCGACATCTGCGGATGCTGTGTTCACCCGCCACCCCTCCGTAATGAGCAAGAAACTTTGATTCGCCTTCCCCATCCCCTTTCGGGCATCCGTGGCTTCATCTCCCAAGACGCGAAGGATAAAGGCTAGCAAGCCCTGTTTCTATCTGCGACCGGCGCTGCTTGATCCGACCTTCAATAGCTGCTCGGTCTTCTCCCAATCTCCCAAATGCGCACGCATCAGCATCTTCCACAGCTTGCCATGATTCGGCACGGAGAAATGCAGCAACTCATGCACGATCA